>Ga0154666_1101_pt1 | contig 12038 bp, 14 predicted proteins | sample Rifle2008BG13ft_FD_116095 | JGI IMG/M metagenome (GOLD analysis project Ga0154666, IMG submission 116095) | Chloroflexi bacterium RBG_13_50_21 | reverse complement strand
CACGTCATCCTCAAATTGTGGCGCAATTTACCTTTTTACTGGGGATTTGTTTAGCCATAGGCTCATGGGTGGCTGTTTTCATGCTGATGATGTCCAGGATTTTGCAGCACTTTTCGATTTTAGCTGAAGAAGAGGTATGCATAAAAAAATATGGCGACCCCTATAGGAATTTTATGGAAAGCGTACCGCGTTATTTTTTGTTTTTCTGAACAGGTTTTTGATGCCTGCGGGTTAAGTCACTGATGAGAAATATTCCATTTATTGGAATGGCTGTCAATCCCTGTAAGACCCTTATTCCGACGGAGGTAAAAATATGACAGATCAACAACGAGTTGCTACACCACGCGTGATTATCCGGATGTTATTCTTTGTCGTTGTCATACCATTTTTACCCTTGTTGATCTCAAGGCAATGGGATTGGTGGGAAGCCTGGGTATATGCGGTGGTCAGCATCCTGGGCTTTGTGATCAGCCGTATCCTGGCTTACAGGCGTAATCCCGATCTGATTGCTGAACGCGCACGCTTTTTACAACATGAGGATGCCAAAGATTGGGATAAAAAATTGGCTCCCCTGGTTGGGTTAGGTGGCGGGTTGATCCCACTGGTAGTAGGTATAGATGCATTAATCGGTGGGGCACCTGACTTTAGCCTGCCTGTAAAAATGATCTCCCTGATTGCCATCCTGCTGGGCTATGCCCTTGGATCGTATGCCCTGATCGAAAACCGCTTCTTCTCTGGCATGGTACGCATCCAGACTGAGCGTGGTCACCAGGTGGTCTCCAGCGGCCCGTATCGTTGGATACGCCATCCTGGTTATGCCGGTGCACTGCTGACCTATTGGGCAACCCCCTTCTTCCTTGATTCACTTTTAGCTTTTTTGCCAGTCGCATTTCTATCCGTCGTCCTGGTCATCCGCACCCGCCTGGAGGATGAGACATTGCAGGAGGAATTGGCTGGATATCAGGAATATTCACACCAGGTGAGGTATCGTCTGCTGCCTGGGATTTGGTGATGGATAGAAACCTAAACAGGACTTGTGGTTTATCCCATCCCCAGGAGGAGCTAATTGAACATAACGATTTTGTTCAAGGTATATCTATAGAGATTTACCGTCCTGTTTTTTTTCCAGCATGATCAAGATCGATAAAGTTCATCTGGAGTCCTCATGGAAAATAAAGCCGCTCGAACTGCCCTGGGTCCGACCTTCCAGGTTGCTCTGGAGCAATGGGCACCCGAATCGCAAAGATTGATCCATGATCCCATTGCATACCAGTTTTTACCCGCTGGCTTAAAGAGCATTGTCAGTCTGTGCCGGCTGGATTTCTTCCGGAAAGCCTTGCTAAGGCTTATCAATCTTGGAGGTCCCGGGTTACGAGGCGGCTTATTATGCAGGAAGCGCTATATTGCAGATCAACTAAATCTTGCCTTACACGCAGGGATTCATACGGTCGTGGTGCTGGGTTGCGGTTTTGACAGCCTGGTTTACCGGGAATCCTGCTTATCATCTCGGCAGGTATACGAAGTGGATCTACCCCAGGTCATTCAGGCAAAGGAGGCAGTGCTTCACCAATGCTTTGGTCAGGTTCCAGCTCACGTGAAGCTGGTTGCCATGGATTTTGATGGCGATGATCTGTGTCGCACGCTGCGTCAGGCAGGATACACCGCAAATGAACCGGCTTTCTTCATTTGGGAAGGCGTAACTCAGTACCTCCCTGAAGGAGCAGTCCGGGGGGTTTTTGAGTTACTGCAGCCAGCTGCCGCAGGTAGCCAGCTTGTATTCACATACATACGCAAGGATTTTGTTGATGGAACAAACCTGTACGGTCAGAAATACTTATACCGGCAAACGAGGCTGGTGAAGCAATTTTGGAAATTCGGTCTGGAACCTGAGGCGGTAGGTGCTTTCCTGGAGTATTATTCCTGGAAAGAACTGGCGCAAGCAGGCAGTGCTGAGTATCAGCAACGCTACCTGACGCCGTTGAATAGGTCTCTGTCAGCAATGGAAGTCGAGCGAGTGGTTCATGCTGAAAGAATAGCCGATTAAGTCAAGCGGCTTGTTGTTCGGGTAAGGAGCTATCCATGATGGAAAACATCTTATATAACGAGAAAATTTCTTCTAACCTTACCTCAGCACTCTTTCTCGTGCTGACGATGATCTTTTCACTGTTGATGCTCTGGCGCTTGGATACTTCAGGTCTGGAACTGTTATCTGGCGTTTTCATTTTTCTCACGCTCTTATTCCTCTTCTATTTCATCAACTACCGTATGTTGCAACTACAGATCACATCGCAAGATCTTCGCCTAAAGTTCGGTATTTTCTATTGGAGAGTGCCGCTGGAAAATATTGAACGATGTGGATTGGATGACCTACCACTCATAAAAAAGTATGGAGGAGCAGGGATACATTTCATGACTGTACGGGGTAGATATCGCGCATCCTTTAATTTTCTGGAATACCCCCGGGTCGTGGTCTTGCTAATCAGCAAAAGAGGGCCGGTACAGGATATCTCATTTTCGACGCGCCGACCGGAGGATATCATTCGGCTCATTCAAGGAATGCTGGAGGATATGCAGCATTCCTCCGTGGAATAAGGAAGTGAATAATGGAACCTCCGCGTAGAATTTTCCATTATAAATTTCTCAATGGGATTCGTATCTTTAATAAATATATCTTCAACCGGATTACATTGATATTTGCCGGGCAAAGGAATGTTCCATTTTCAATTCTACGTCATGTCGGCCGGCGGAGTGGCCGGACGTATCAGACACCGGTGCTCGCATCCTACGTTGGTGAGATCGTGATCATTCCCCTTTCGTACGGTGAAAATGTGGATTGGCTGCGCAATGTCCTGGCACGTGGCGGATGTGAGATGCGCTGGCAGGATCAATGGATTTGGGTCGGGAATCCCGAGGTCATTGGTCCTGAAAAAGCGTTCTCCCTCCTTCCTGAACAGCGTCGGAAATTATTCGAACGCTTCAAGCTCGAAAAATACCTTTTCTTGCAGCGCGTTGAGAAGAAAATCACTGGATAACTTTATAATATAGTTAGCAATGCGACACTTAGTCAAGGAGATCTACACAAGAGATCAATTATTTGTAGACGGTACATCGAAATATTTATAAATGCATCGGATTCTTTGGAGTGAGTGGTCTGATCTCGTATTGGAGGCGAGTATGCGATGACAAGGACATGGAGTCGACCCATCGGTGTATCCGATCCCGGTATTACGGATTATTGGGATTTTTTTGGGACTAGGTTGGTTCAGCACGCCAGGGTTTCCCCAGGTGCTAGAATTTTGGATGTGGGCTGTGGTGGAGGATCATCCCTCTTTCCCGGCGCTCAGCAGGCTGGTCCAAATGGATATGCAATCGGGATCGATATTTGTCCACATTGAATTCCAGATGTACACTCTAGGCTAGAGCAACTCAAATTGAAGAATATATCGGTTCTATTTACTAATGCCTATCACATTGGTTTCAATCCTGAATTCTTTGATATCGTATTGTCTGGATTCATGGGCTGGTATGATTGTTTCGATTTCGAGCAAAATGTTTTCACCCAGCCGGATTCAAAATCTCGCGAAATCTATCGTGTGCTGCGGGAGCGGGGAAAGTTGGTTATCTGTTCCTGGGAAGCTCAGCAGGACCTGGCATGGATGGAAAACTCCATGCTTCATTACTTTCCTGATCTCATTAAAGATCAAGAATACCTGAATGAACGCCCTATCGGTATGGCTTATGAGAAACCTGCCGGGTATGAGATTATTTTCCAAGCTGCCGGATTCAAGGATATCCAGGTGTCCCGGGAGACGATAGAGTGTATCTCCACTGACGAGCAGGAATGGTGGTCCATGATGTCATCGGTTGGGTGGAAGATGCTATTCGATAAGATCGAGCGAGCATATCCAGGTCATTTCAGTAGAATTAAAGAGGCCATCTTCCAGGATCTTCATGCTTTTATACAATCTGATGGGATTCACTTTGCCAAGTCTGTTTTCTATGTATCCGGGGAAAAATAATTAAAAGCAATATCGATGTACATATGAATCAATAGGAGGAAAAAATGTCGACCAGGTCGGAAGATGACTTTTTTTCGATATTCTTGCTGCTCAAAGGTATCCTGAAAAAATATACCAGTACGAAACTTCTTTTACGCGAAACCCAAACAGATTTTTGCGAGCTGATTGGTCCTTCCACCCCGGTCAGTCGGGGAAGGGAGGTGTGGTTTGGGGCGGCGCGTATTGGCAAAAGATACGTTTCATACCACCTCATGCCAGTGTATGTGTTTCCAGACCTGTTGAATGAGATATCCCCCGAGCTCAAGAAACGCATGCAGGGCAAATCTTGCTTCAACTTCACCCATGTGGACGAGATGCTCTTTCAGGAATTAGCAGGGTTGACTGAGCGAAGTCATACCCGCTACAAAGAAGAAGGATTTCTTGGATAAGCCTTCATGGTTGCCAGATAAAAACAGGGTAAGGAGGCAGTTATGGAATCAAATTTTCAAAATTTTTATTCCAGGCAAGAGTCAAGGTTGCTGAAGGATTTTGACCGGATTATCCACCAGATCAAGGGAGAGATCATTTCTCGATTTGGTGTAGAGCAAACAGATGAATTGATTCATGTCTCCCGGGATGAATACCGGCGGTTGATCCCTGACCTGCCCTTTGTGGGTGGCAGGCAACCCTTTACCCAATTTGTCATTACCACCGGTTGGTGCCTGGCTTTACACCGGGCATTGGGAGGGAAAGCGACCAGTGCAAGGGAATCCGGGGAGTTGTTCTTTGAGTTGGCCAGGCAGTATATCAATCAAGTACCGGCACTTGTTCGACGCTATTTGGGCACATCCATGTTCACGCAACGTTACCAGCGTAAGCTGAGGGAACGAGCACTGGAATCCCAACAGCATCCCCTTCCGCGAGGTTATATTTTCAGCTACATAGAGGGCGAGAAGGAAAATTATGATTTTGGTGTGGATTATCACCGTTGTGCAACATTGAATTTCCTGCGTGAGCAGGGTGCTGTAGAGATTGCTCCCTACCTTTGTGCACTTGACCAATATTCCAGCGATTTGCTTGGATGGGGTCTCGTCCGCACTACCACCCTGGCAGAAGGGGGGGAGGTATGCGATTTTCGCTTTAAGAAGGGTGGACCGACCCGGATCAGGTCGACGGTGCTTGAATTGAGGTAGGAAAATGGAAGTATCCAATTCACACGATTCGATCCAACTGCGGGAAGTAGTCAGGAATGACCTGCCTATTTTCTATGAGCAGCAACTCAACCCAGACGCCAACTGGATGGCAGCCTTCACCGCCAAGGACCCAACGGACCGGGGGGCATTTGATACCCACTGGGCGAAGATTCTGGCAGATAACGGTATCGCCATCCGCACCATCCTTCATGATGGTCAGGTGGTTGGCTCGGTACTGTGCCATGCATGGGGCGGGGAACCGGAGATCAGCTATTGGTTGGGAAGGGAGTTTTGGGGAAAAGGTATCGCTACACAGGCGCTGCGACTCTTTCTGCAGGTTGTCACCAGCCGACCTCTGACTGCCCGGGTGGCCAAGGATAACCTTGCCTCTATCCGCGTTCTGGAAAAGAATGGCTTCAAACTTGTTGGAGAGGGCAAATGGCTCTCCAATGCCCGAGGGATGGAGATCGATGAGCTCGTGTGGGTTCGAAAATGATAAATGTTGCAGGGGTGGATCTCAAAACCTGAGGTGGGTTAGATGAACCTAATATTTTTATGATTATTTATCGACCAACCGCCTGGCTGATAACCTGCCTATCGCCGATCGACTTGCTTGCCAACGCACCTTCCTCTACCCAACCGATAGCACTTCCAAAATCTACATACCACCAGTACGCCGATTTTGCCAGTACGCCGTTAAGACTATTCATCTGCTCCAATATGATGCCGTGTGTGCCCATGGGAATGCTGGAAAAGCTGGTGTAATTCGTCCCAGGTCCTAAACGAATTTCAGCAGTCAGGATGGCTGTCACAGGATCACCGGGTTGATAAGCTGTTGAGTATTCTCCTGATTGGGCGATCACCATTAACATCCCATTTGCCACCGCTCGTTCGATGCCTGCAGCCGATTGGATAATGTCACTTTCTGCTGGTGCCACCGCTTGCCCCTGTTGGCTAGACCGGCTGACGAATGGGAGGTAGGTTTTAAATTCCCCCATACAAGAGTAAATGTTGCAATATGTATTATTGATCACCTGGCCATGGATCACCATGGTCGATGAGCCACCCCCATCCTGCGCTACACCCCAGGTAGCCCCCAGGGTATCGCGGGAAAACAGAGCCAGCTCATTAATGCTCATGCCAAGGCTGTGTTGCGTATCCCTGCCATCCACAACAATAAAATATATATATTGTTCATTGAAGGCAATTGCGGTGCGAGGGTGGCGGTTCGTTGCACCAGGGTCGTCGTTAAATTCTCGTATTTGCCCATCCTTGAGGAAGAAAAATGCTCCCTGGATGCTGGCGAATGTCTTGGTCCAGCTGAGCGGATAGGGTGTTGAGCAATTACTTAAATATGAAGTGATTTCCTGCGAAACACGAACTTCACTACCTATCTGAGCATTTTCCGCCAGGATCTCGGCAGCTGTCCCACTGGCTGAGAGCACGATATGATTAAAACGGATCAGGCTATTCCCTTCACCATTTCGAATCTGGCGAACTATTCCCGCTGCATGCGCCGGCTCGGGCAGGATCATGGTGGGACGGGTCATCTCAACCAATACTTCCATACCGGAGTTGTCCGTGCCGGTCCGGCTATTATATTGGGGTGTAAATAGCACTAACTCATTCGCCCCACGCGCCTCATTGACACCTCCGATTCGTTGGGTATTTCCTGTGGCAGGGTAGGTGATCAATTGTTTCTCGGGTAGATGGGTTACGCATTCACCAATGAATGCACTGCGGTCGAGCTTCCAGGCAAAACCACTCCAGCCGCCCATATTATCAAAGCGCTTGGCATACCATCCGGAATTCACCTGCCCACCTTGGGGGATTCCTTTAATCCAATCAAAATACGAACCGTTGATTGCTACGATCACCTGGTTTCGCATACCCCATGTGGGTGGATTGGCAGAGCCTCCCCAGAAATTGATCGCCTGGTCATAACGAGTATACATTCCACTGACCGTCTCTTTGCCCTCAGATAATTTTCCCTGGGCGATACTGCTTTCCAGAGTTACGTCAGTGTTATTTCGATCCATACGTACTACGAAAACATTATTGGGATCTGGCAATTGAAACTTGCGGAATTCAATGCCTGGAGCGATCAGATCCCACTCCGCATCAGCTGCAGGAGTTGCTGCGAAGACTGGGCCAGGAAACGCAAAAACTAAGCATAAAAGTAGAAGTAAAGTTTTTCGGAAGCGCATTAAACCTCGTTTCTGAATTGGACTGCTGCACAATCTATGCCAGCCTGACAGGAGATCTGCGGCAGGAGCCTTCTGTGTTGTGGGTCGTGGTTAGTATGGGATTAGTTCCTGGAAAAATGGATTCGAGCTGATGAGGGAAAGGAAATTATTCTCGAATGCCCATAAGGTGGAGACCGATAACCAGGTGTTGGTTCGAAAATGATAATTGTTGGAAAGGATCTATGTAGGGGCGAGTCATAGACCCGCCCCTGCTTGTAGTTAGAGACCCATCACCGTGAGGAGTTATGCATAAATTATAATATTCCTCAAATGAACCCACCCATCTCACGCCTGCCTTATGCTGATGCTGCCCGCGCCCTGGCGATCAGCCTGGTTGTGATTCTACATATTACCGCAGCTTTGGTGGATAAAGGCTATTCGACAGGCAGGCTCACCTGGTGGGTGGCCAACCTGGTGGACTCGGTTGCTCGGATCGGCGTGCCGTTATTCGTGTTGGTCAGCGGTACCCTGCTTCTTGACCCACGCAGGGACGAGAGTTTGACGGTATTTTTCCGCAAGCGTTTTATCAAAGTCCTTATCCCATTGCTTGGCTGGTCCATCATTTATCTCGCCTGGCGTATTTTTTACGAAGGCGAAACCTTCACCCTGCAAAGTGCTTTTCGGGCAATTCTCGAGAATACTGTCGCTTATCACTTTTGGTTCTTATATATGATCCTGGGTCTTTATTTGGTGACACCCATATTGCGTGTGTTCACACGCATTGCTGTAGAGAAGGATTATAAATACTTCCTGGTCATATGGATGATTGCAGTTTGCCTTCCACCTCTCCTGGAGCAGTTTTTTGGGATTACCCTGGCTGATTTCTGGGTGATCGTCATCGGCTTTAGTGGCTACTACATGGCAGGATATTTCTTCAGCCAGGTCAGGTATACGCCAGAGTCCATCCGTTGGGCGAGTGCCCTATATATCTTCTCGCTGTTGATCACGTTTAGTGGCACCTACCTGCTTTTACGCCAGAAGGGTGAATATGACCCTTATTTCTATGAATATCTGAGCCCGAATGTGATCATCATGTCTCTGGCTGCATACTTATTAATCCGTTGGCTGCCATATGAGCGTATCTATACGAAGCTATCCTGGCTTAACAGGCTTGTCGCCATCCTGTGCTTAACGAGCTTCGGAGTGTATATGGTGCACGTACTGCTACTATCGATTTTAAAAAGTGGCCAGCTTGGATTCGTTTTGAGTGGTGTCAGCATTGCTCCGGGGTTGGGTATCCTGCTAACTTTTCTAGTTGTTATGCCACTAAGCATCGCCATTGTCTATCTCATGCAACGCATCCCAATCCTGAAGCATTTGGTTCCATGAAAAATGGGAATGCCATACGAAACCTGAACTGTGATTAATCTATATTCTATCAGAAAGGAACCTCTCATGCCCAAACCTCTCTCTCCCTTGCACCAGCTCTTCCAGGATCACTGGGACGCCTGGATGCGCTTTGACCCATTTTTCGCTACCTACGTCGGTGATAACCGTTACAACGACCGCCTACCTGTTGGCAGCGAAGATTCTCTTCAAACCTGGCGGGATCAGCTCATCGGATTCCGTGAACGCTTAAAAAATATATCCCCTCCAACCCTTTCAGAGACCGATCAGCTGAATCATAAACTATTCAGTCATCTATTGGACGATGAGATTGCTGAGCTTGGTTTCAAACCTTACCGCCTGCCCATCTCGCGCTGTGCCGGTTTTCATCTCAGCTTTCCTGATATCTTCCAGATCACACCGTTTGATAGCGTACAGGATTATGAGAATTACATTTTACGCTTGAATGATTTCGAGCGATATTCCCGTGAGAATATCGAGCTGATGCGCTTGGGCTTGCGTACTAATTACCTTCCACCGCGCTGCACCCTCACGGATATCGATCAGCAATTTACCGCCCAGGTGGTGGCTGACCCGACGGCAAGTGTCTTCTATCAGCCCTTCAAGCAATTCTCTGCCCATATCGGTGAAACCAAGCGTCAGAAGCTGTGTGATGCTGCCCAAAAAGCCATCCTTGGTTCTGTGGTTCCTGGCTACCAGGCTCTCCGGCAATTCGTGGAGCACGAATACCTGCCAGCTGCCCGGGAGAGTATTGCCACCGCTGACTTGCCAGATGGGGAGGCATTTTATGCTCACCGCATCTATTACTATACCTCCCTTCATCTTGGCGCAGCACAGGTGCACCAAACCGGTCTGGATGAGGTGCGACGTATTCGCGCAGAGATGGAAGGGGTGATCCGTAAAACTGGTTTTTCAGGAAATATGGAGCAGTTCCTTGAATTCTTGCGCACTGACCCGAGATTTTACGTCACCACACCGGAGGCATTGCTTGAAAAAACCTCTTATGTGCTTAAGCGCATGGATGGTGAGCTCCCACGCCTCTTCAAGACTCTCCCGAGAATGCCGTATGGCATCCGGGCAGTGCCTGATTACGCTGCCCCAGGAGAAACTGCCGCTTATTACAGCCCCGGATTGGGGGATGGCACGCGTGCTGGCGTGTATTACGTCAACACCTATGACCTGGCTTCACGCCCCGTGTATGAGATTGAAGCCCTGTCGCTCCATGAAGCTGTGCCAGGGCACCACTTGCAGACAGCCCTCCAGGCTGAATTGGCTGACTTACCGATGTTCCGCCGTTATTGTGGTTACGAATCCTTTATGGAAGGATGGGCATTGTACTCCGAACGCCTGGGCTTGGAAGTGGGCTTTTATACCGACCCCTATGCTGATTTTGGTCGCCTGAGTTATGAGATGTGGCGTGCCTGCCGCCTGGTGGTGGATACAGGCATGCACGTCCTGGGTTGGACGCGCCAGCAAGGGATCGATCACCTGGCTGAGAACACCTCGTCGACCATGCTTAACATCATCAACGAGATCGACCGCTATATTGCCTGGCCTGGGCAAGCCCTGGCTTATAAGATTGGTGAGCTGAAGATTCGCCAACTACGCCAGCGTGCACAGGCAAAACTCGGCAACAAGTTCAACCTGCGCGAGTTCCACGATGTAATCCTTCTATCTGGTGCTGTGCCGCTGGATGTCTTGGGCGAGATGGTGGAAAGGTGGACAAAGCAATTGGCTGTTAGCAATTAGCATTTAGCCAAAGCATGAAAATAAAAAAAAAATTAATTGTGGATGATGGAAGTGAAGGATTTTCGAAACCTCAAAGTGTGGGGTAGAGCGCACAAACTAACGCTAGCAATCTATCTTGTAACGCTAGATTTCCCAAAGGAAGAAATATATGGTCTAACCAACCAAATGCGCCGTTCATCAGCTTCCGTACCGACTAATATCGCCGAAGGTTGTGGACGTGATAGTCAAGCAGAATTTATCCACTTCCTCCAAATTGCTATGGGTTCATCAAGTGAACTGGAATATCAACTGATCCTGGTTTATGATCTGCATTACCTGGATGACGAAAAATTTCTCGAACTTTCCAAAGAACTTGGGGAGATACAGCGGATGCTGAATGTTCTTATCCATAAAGTTAAAAGTGACAATAAACCCATAGAAAATTCTATTTAAAAGCTAACAACTAACAGCTAATTGCTAATCGATGTTCTTTATAAATGTCCCTTCCCTCAGCTCCATCAACGTTTGCTCGATCTCTGCCCTGGTATTCATCACAAAAGGACCATAACGGGCGATGGGTTCTTCAAGAGGTAATCCAGATATGAGCAGAAAGCGCGCTCCACCCGATGCTGCCTTAATATTAATTTTCTCACCATTCCCGAAAATGACCAATTGCGGTGCTTCAGCTGCGATTTCCGTGCTTCCAAACATTCCCTTCCCGCGGAACAGGTATGCGAAAACCGAATGATCTGCAGCGACTGGGTGGCTGAAGGACGCCTCGGCAGGCATGGACACATCCAGGTAGGTCGGGTCAGCATAGATGTCGGTTACTGCACCCGATGAACTGCTGTATTGGCCAGCGACCAAGCGGAGTTTGATTTCCCCAGGCAATTCAACTTCGGGTATATTTGCCGAGTGGATGTCCCGGTAGCGCGGAGCGGTCATTTTTAATTTTGCGGGCAGGTTGACCCATAGCTGGAAGCCCTCCATCTTCCCCTCATAGGGCTGTGGCATCTCTTCATGCATGATGCCACGCCCGGCAGTCATCCACTGCACATCCCCTGCGCCGATCGTGCCGGAATTACCCAGACTGTCACGATGCGTAACCCGCCCTGCCAGCATGTAGGTCACCGTTTCAATACCGCGATGGGGATGCATGGGGAAACCCGCCAGGTAATCGTCCGGGTTATCCGAGCCGAAGTGATCGAACAGAAGGAACGGATCCAGATAATCCAGCGAGTGGCTGGCAATGGAACGCTTGAGCAGAACGCCAGCTCCTTCCAACACCTGGATGGGGGTGATGATTTGTGAGACGTTGCGGACATTTGTATTCATAGGATTTCCAGTTTTTATTCTTTCGTAAATAATCAATTCTGATGATCACGAAAATTAATTTTGGTTCATCTAGATCAATTACCAAAATTGATTGCTAAGCTCATTACAAAATCCTGATCTGAAAATAAATCATACGGATACTGGAACGGACAATTGTTGCAATGAAACTTGATAACCCAGATGTTCCAATC
>Ga0154666_1109_pt2 | contig 12114 bp, 10 predicted proteins | sample Rifle2008BG13ft_FD_116095 | JGI IMG/M metagenome (GOLD analysis project Ga0154666, IMG submission 116095) | Chloroflexi bacterium RBG_13_50_21 | reverse complement strand
GACATTGGTTCCTTACCCCTGGGTGCGACGTTGGCGGTCGTGGCACTTATGACTGGTCAGTGGATTTTGCTGCCTATAATCGCGGTAATCCCATTGAGTGAAATGGTAAGTGTGATTTTGCAAGTGGGTTATTTCAAGTTCACGCACGGGAAGAGACTGTTCAAAATGGCTCCCCTTCACCACCATTTTGAGCTGTTGGGTTGGAGCGAGACGCAGGTAGTGCAGCGTTTCTGGCTGATAGGTTTATTAGCCGCCATACTTGGCGCGGCGATAGCAATTGGATGAATGGCTAAAGAGTGGGAGAAGCTGGAATGACTGATTGGAAGGATAAGCGCGTGATCGTTCTAGGTGCTGCCAGGCAGGGAGTTGCCCTGGGGCATTACCTGGCATTGCATGGCGCGCATGTGGTGATGAATGACCAGAAGCCCTCCGACCAGCTTGAGAAAGCTATTCAATCATTCAGTGGGCTTGATGAGCAGAGTGCTGCACGGGTTGAATGGTTCTTTGGGAGCCATCCATTCTCCTTACTAGATGGCACCGATATGGTATGCGTCTCTGGGGGTATTGCTCTGGACCTGCCGTTTATTCAAGAAGCTAGGCGGAAAGGTATTCCACTCTCCAATGATTCCCAGATATTTCTTGAGGAATGTCCGTGTAAGACGATTGGTATCACTGGATCAGCGGGAAAAACGACCACTACAAGCTTGGTGGGGAAAATTGCCGATACTGCGGTCAGCTCGAACCCCAGTCGTAGAACTTTGTACCGGAAAGTATGGGTGGGCGGCAATATCGGGTCACCCCTGCTAGCGGTAGTAGATGAGATGGGGAAAAATGACCTGGCGGTGATGGAACTTTCCAGCTTTCAGCTGGAGCTCATGACCCGGTCAGTGGATATCGCATGCGTGCTGAATATCACACCTAACCATCTAGACCGACACGCAACGATGGAAGCTTATATCGCGGCCAAGAGCCGTATATTGGAATACCAGACCGAACAAGATGCAGCTGTATTGGGGTGCGATGACCCAGGTGCCTGGAGGCTGCTCGAGAAAGTGCATGGAAAAAAATATTCGTTTGGCAGGGCAAAGCCACCTGTAGGTATGCAGGGAGCGTATATCGAAAGTGACTGGGTTTGTTTATGGGATGGTACATCAGCGGTTCGCGTGCTCAGGCAGGCAGAAATCCCACTACTCGGCTGGCACAATGTGGAAAACGTGCTGGCAGCATTCGCCATCAGCCAGGCAGTCGGGCTACCACTCAGAGCCATGCGTGAAGCAATCATCTCATTTTCTGGCGTACCTCACCGGCTGGAATGGGTGCATTTTTGGAAAGGTGCAGATTGGTACAACGATTCTATTGCCACCGCTCCCGAAAGAGTGATGGCTGCCATCCATTCATTTGAATCTCCAGCAGATATTCAACGACCCATCGTGCTCCTGGCCGGTGGGCGGGATAAAAATTTACCCTGGAGTGAGCTGGCAGATCTTATCCATGCCAGGGTGGATCATTTGATCTTGTTTGGCGAAGCCGCTGAGAAGATTGCTGCCGTAGTTGGTAACAGCAAACCTGAGGCTCGCCCCTATACGATAGATATGTGCCCTGGATTAGAGCAGGCGGTTAAGGTGGCAGCTCGGATCGTTGAGCCAGGGGATATTGTGCTGCTCTCACCAGGAGGTACCAGCTTTGATGAGTTCCGCGATTTTGAAGAACGCGGGGAGGCTTTTAAAAGATGGGTGCTCGATCTTTCGTGCATGTGAAGGGAAGTGGACCAGTAATGCTACGTATGCAGGCTAAAACAAAACGCCCGGCTCGTTTAGGGTTTGATGTGCCATTATTATTGGTAGTGATCGCACTGATCCTGTTCGGGATGTTAATGGTGTATTCTGCCAGCGCAGATTATTCTTTCCAGGTCTATGGCTCACCATCCTATATTTTCATGCGCCAGCTGCGCTGGTTGGGGCTTGGCGCGCTGGTGATGATTTTCCTTGCCTGGATTGATTATCACTATTGGAAAAAATTTGCTCTGGCTTTGATGGGAGTAACCATATTTGCCCTGGTGGCAGTGCTCATCATCCAGGATACCCGGTTGGGATCCGTACGCAGCCTGTTCAGGGGATCGATCCAGCCATCGGAATTGGCGAAATTTGGGATTGTTATTTACCTATCTGTGTGGCTGCATAACCGGCGTGACATGCTTAAATCTATTTATCTGGCGCTGCTGCCCTTGAGTGTGATCATGGGTGTCGTGGGTGGGTTGATCGCCATGCAGCCAGATTTGAGCGCAGTTATTACGATTGGTTTACTGGGCACGCTGATGTTTTTCCTGGCTGGAGGTTCGCTGAAGCATTTTATTTACATGATGGCGATCGGTTTTCTTGTGGGTTTGTTTGTTATGCGCTCGGGGTTGTTCCCCACCGGACCAGACCGGATGAACAGCTACCTGGCAGGGCTAAAAGACCCCCTGCAGTACTCTGAGCATGTGCGGCGCTCGCTGGAAGCATTCATGCGGGGCGGCTGGGTTGGGGTGGGAATTGGTAAATCACAAACCAAGCTGAACGGGCTTCCATTTCCACACACCGACAGCGTTTTTGCAGTCGTCGGTGAAGAGACCGGTGTATTGGGCGCGGGATTGCTCGTTATCCTATATCTGGTGTTCATGTGGCGCGGCTGGGTGATCACACGTAAGGCGCCGGATGGATTGGGGATGCTGTTATGTGGTGGATTGACTTTCTGGCTGGCATTGGAAGCATTGATTAATATGCTGGTAATGGTGGGTTTACTGCCCTTTGCAGGAAATGCTCTGCCATTCATCAGCTCAGGAGGTTCCAATTTAATGGTTGTCATGGCTTCGGTTGGAATTCTTCTAAACATCTCAAGGATGTCTGAAAAATCCAAACAACACGAGGAGAAGGGTATCAATGCGGTTGTTAATTTGCGCAGGGGGGACAGGCGGCGGCGTGTATCCAGCCCTGTCGGTCCTCAAGCAGCTGATGAGCCTGAAGCCTGAAGCAATGCTGGATGCTCAGGCTGAAGCCAGTCAGACCACTACAGAAGAGCTTCAGGTGCTGTGGGTGGGGGGTAGGGGCGGCATGGAAGCTGACCTGGTGAAGCGGGAAGGGCTTCGATTTGAAGCCATCCCGGCTGCAGGCGTACATGGTGTGGGTGCGCGTGCCTTACCGGGTAATCTGTGGCAGCTGGGGAGAGGGTTTTTCACATCCAGGCGTATCTTGCGTAAATTTCGCCCGGATGTGCTGTTCTTTACCGGTGGGTTTGTGGGAGTACCAATGGCGCTGGCAGCGCGGGTTTTCGGTCGACCTAAGAACCTGTTATACGTGCCAGATATCGAGCCGAGTTTGGCACTCAAGACCATTGCCCGCTATAGTGACTGCATTGCCCTGACGGTGGAAGATTCAGGAGTTTACTTCCCAGAACACCCTTCAAAAGTGGTCACGGGATATCCGCTCCGACCCGGTTTGGACCGCTGGGCAATTGAAGAAGCGCGCAGCTTTTTTGCACTTCAAGAACAATTACCCGTTTTGTTGGTGTTTGGTGGCAGTAAAGGCGCACACTCGATTAACCAGGCATTGGCAGCAGCATTACCCGAACTGCTAAAAGAAATGCAGGTGATCCATATTACCGGCAAGCTGGATTGGCAGATGATGGAACGGGTCAGGGCAAGTCTTACCACGGAGCAGTTAAACCGCTACCGACCATACCCCTACCTGTATGATGAAATCGGTGCCGCCATGCGGCTGGCAGACCTGGCTCTAACCCGAGCAGGAGCATCGATTTTGGGCGAGCTGCCCTTATTTGGATTACCAGCCCTTCTGGTACCGTACCCATATGCCTGGAGATACCAGCGCGTGAATGCCAGTTATCTGATAAAGAGAGGTGCGGCTGAGCTGATTGAAGATGCACAGCTCGCAGAACAAATCATCCCGAAAGTGCGGGAATTAATGGCGGATGCAGACAAGCGGGAGAAAATGTCGCAAGTCATGCATTCCCTGGCTAAGCCTGAAGCCGCAGCCAACATTGCTAGCTTGCTATCCGACCTGGCAAAATCGTCACAAAAGAAGGGTTTTCTAAATGTTCCCAATCCATCAGGTTAGGAGCAATCGATGATCTATATAAATTTTATTTTCTATTGTTTCGTGTTCTTATTTGCGGCCATTGGAGCCATGCGCGGATGGGCCAAGGAAATGATGGTGACTGCCAGTGCAATCCTGGCACTATTCATCATCACCGTGCTTGAGACCTATGTAAAGGGTTTGTCACAAACCTTTGCTGAGCCGGGGTCGACAGGTCAATTCTGGATGCGGGTGGCAATTATTATCCTCCTGACGTTTTTCGGATATCAAACTCCCAACCTTCCCAGAATAGGTGGGGATCGATTTGCACGTGAGCGGCTTCAGGATTCATTATTGGGAATTTTCTTGGGCGCGTTGAATGGCTACCTGATCGTTGGCTCGCTTTGGTATTTCTTGTCTCAGGCGAATTACCAGGCGATCTCTTATATTATTCCTCCTGATCCAACCTCCATTCCAGGGCAGGCGGCAATTAAGCTGCTCACCTGGATGGCTCCAGCCTGGTTGGGGGTTCCATTCATATATTTTGCGATTGCCTTGTCATTTATTTTAGTGATTGTAGTCTTTTTATGAAAGAAGGAAAGTCGGTGCATTTCATTGGAATTGGAGGAACAGGCTTGTCTGCTATAGCCCGGGTGCTGTTGGAAAGTGGGTACCACGTGACGGGATCTGATCGTGCTCTGTCGCCCCTGGCGAAGAACCTTCAAGCGGAAGGTGTCCGGATTAATATTGGTCACCGAGCCGCGAATATTGAGGGTGCTCAGGTGGTAGTCCGCTCTTCTGCAATTCCGGATGACAATGTTGAAGTTGTGGAAGCTCAAAAAAAGGGTATCCCGGTTCTAAAGCGCAGCGAATTCTTGTCCAGCTTGATGGATGAGCACTATGGGATCGCTGTGGCGGGGACGCATGGGAAAACTACAACGACAGCCATGATTGCCTGGATGCTCACCTACATGAAGCAAGATCCCACCTTCATTGCCGGGGGTGTGTTGGTTAATACCGGCACCAATGCACATGCCGGGAAAGGACAGGCATTTGTCATTGAAGCGGATGAATATGACCATATGTTCCTTGGGTTGAGACCGAAACTGGCGGTAATCACCAATATTGAGCATGATCACCCGGATTGTTACCCCACGAAAGAAGATTTCTTTAATGCATTTGATGAATTTGCTTTGCAGGTGGGGAGCGACGGAACATTGTTGGTATGTGCAAATGATCACAGCGCTTTACGACTGGGTCGGATGGCCAGGCAGCGCGGGCAGAAAGTATATACCTATGCCATACAGAATTCCGCTAGCAGTATTGATGCTGTGACTGCGGATTATTTCGCGGATGAGCTGGCACCGAACCAAGCAGGTGGAATGAGCTTTAATGCCATGTGCACATTAGAGAGCAATAGGTTTGAGGTGCTTCCGACGATCAACTTGCGATTGCCTGGCAGGCATAATGTACAGAACGCCCTGGCTGCGCTGGCGGTAGCTCACCGAATGCAGCTGCCTATCGAGCAGGCAGGGGCAGCACTTTCGGAATTTCAAGGCACCGGACGTAGATTTGAAGTGCGTGGGGAGATCAATGGAATAACGATCGTGGATGATTACGCTCACCACCCCACCGAAATCCGAGCAACATTATCTGCCGCACACATGCGCTACCCCAAAAGCAGTCTATGGGTGGTATGGCAGCCCCATACTTACTCCCGCACGCGTTTACTGTTCAACGATTTCACGACAGCTTTCGAACAGGCGGAGCATGTGGTGGTGACGGAGATCTACGCGGCGCGTGAAAAACAGCCTGATGATGGATTTTCCTCTCGGCAAATCGTGGCAGAAATGACTCATCCAGATGTGCAGTATATCTCAGACTTCTCACTGGCAGCGATGTACCTGGTGGATCGACTTGCGCCGGGTGACGTATTGATCGTGCTTTCCGCCGGCGATGCTGACCAAATCAGCGCCCAGGTGGAAGCCTTGTTGAAAAAAAGGAGTGAACAAAGTGACTAACTCAACTGCTGCAGTAAGGTCGGGGTTTTACCCCGAAGTGAATGGTGCATATGATGCAGACCTGGAACCATTCGCATCCCTGTTCTTGAAACCTTTTACCCACAACAAGAGTGCATTTACCAAAAGGGAACTTGAGAGGATGTGCAAAGATCCAATGCATTCACCCAGGTTGATCATTTATCTGATCGATTTCATCAAAACCATGTGATCTGATGGAAAGGAACGTTGTGACAATTTCTCCAGCTTCACTCCAAACCTTGCGCAGTTCGTTTGGTGCACGCTTGCAGGAAAATGTATCCCTGAAGCGATATACTGCGGCGCGCATCGGTGGCGAAGCGGATGTGATGATCACCGTTGATAACTCAGGTGAGCTGGCAGAGGTCACAAAATTGTGCTGGAAATTGGCAATTCCCTTCACCATCCTTGGAAGTGGCTCAAATGTCTTGGTATCCGACGCAGGTGTGAGACAGGTGGTGGTGCTTAACCATGCCAAGAAAATTATCTTCAATCCTCACTCACAACCGGCTGTGGTGTGGGCTGAGTCAGGAGCTAATTTTGGTGCACTTGCTCGCCAGGCAGCCGTTAAAGGATTATCGGGTTTGGAATGGGCGGCAGGCATACCAGGGACTGTGGGTGGAGCCGTGTATGGTAATGCAGGCGCGCATGGCAGTGACATGTCGTGCAATCTGGTGATGGCAAATATCTTGCATCTCAAACCCATAAATAATGATCATCAACACGAAATTTTGCAGGAGGAATGGTCAGTAGAGAGGTTCGAATATGCATACCGGAGCAGCAGTATCAAACGCCAACCTGGTCAGGTGGTGGTCTTGTCAGCCCAATTGAAGCTTGAGCAGAGCACACCTGAGGCTGTGCAAGCGAAAATGGATGAATATAAGCTGATGCGTCGCAACTCACAGCCCTCCGGGGCGTCCTTGGGTTCGATATTCAAGAATCCCCCCGGCGATTATGCCGGAAGGATAATTGAAGCTGCGGGTTTGAAAGGTAAAAAATTGGGCAAGGTTGAGATCAGCCGGAAACATGCCAATTTCTTTATCAACCAGGATAGTGCCACAGCGAGTGATTACGCGGCACTGATCAGGCTGGTGCAGAATGAAGTTGGTGAAAAATTTGCCGTCAAACTGGAATTAGAGATTGAATTATTGGGTGATTGGAAGGATCGGTAAAGGCTTCGCATGGATACGGGAAATAAGCTGCGGGTTGGAGTGATTTTCGGAGGGCGCTCGGGTGAGCACGAGATCTCACTCATGTCTGCGCGCTCTGTGCTGGGCTCGCTCGATCCGTTACGCTATGAAGTAATACAGATCGGTATCACCCAGGAAGGTGCATGGCTAACGGGAGCGAACGTGCTGGAGGCCATGCAAAGTGGTCGGCTTGATGAGCTTCATGGGGCAGCTTTGCTGCCTGACCCGGTATGGGCAGGGATTAATATCATCCAAAAAACTGAGCAGGGATTATTGATCAAGCTGTTTACGAGGCTGGATGTAATTTTCCCTGTGCTCCACGGAACTTTCGGTGAGGATGGCACCCTGCAGGGGCTTCTGGATATGGCGGATATCGCTTATGTCGGGGCGGGTGTGCTGGGATCTTCAGTGGGTATGGATAAGGGCGTATTTAAGGACGTTATGCTGGCGAATCATATACCTGTTCCTGATGCGATGGTGGTGCTGCGCAACGAGCTTGCTGAAAATATGGTTGCAATCATCGAACAGGCTGAAAAACTGGCACACTACCCGCTGTTCGTGAAGCCGGCAAACCTGGGCTCCTCAGTGGGAGTGAGTAAATGCACCAACCGGGCGGATCTCCTGGAAGGTCTCCTGGAAGCAGCCCGTTATGACCGGCGAATATTGATCCAACGTGGGGTGAATGCACGTGAGATCGAGGTGAGTGTGCTCGGTAATGATGCTCCAGAAGCATCTGTTCCTGGAGAAATTATTCCCAGCCGTGAGTATTATTCTTACGAAGCCAAGTATGTGGATAATGCATCAGAATTACTAATCCCTGCGCCGATCCCTGAAGCGACAGCAAAGCGAGTGAAAGAGCTTGCGGTGAAAGCCTATAAAGCCATTGATTGCCAGGGTATGGCACGGGTTGATTTTCTCCTGGACAGGGAGAGCGGCGAACTTTATTTGAATGAACTGAATACGATCCCTGGTTTTACAAGCATTAGCATGTATCCAAAGCTATGGGAAGCTAGCGGTTTACCTTTCCCCAGGCTTGTGGATCGTTTGATCGAGCTGGCTGTGGAGCGGAAAGCAGACAGCCAAAAAACTTTACGCCGGTATATGGGATGAACTATGGCAGAGCTTGAGCGGAATTTGAATAAGCAGGTATCAACCTCAGATGCGAGCAGAGCCCGCAAACGGAAACTGAAGCGTTTAGGTGAAACTGGATCATCCAACCCATCTGAAACAGGGTCACACAAACGCAGATCCGAGCGGCGTACCTCGAGCAAGAGTGAACCATCCGTGAGGGAGCGATTGGTTGCGAGCAATGTCAAGATTCCAGATGTTTCATTGACCTCACTTCCAGAAAAGCTCAGCTCTAAATTAGGGCTTGACTCTCATCAATCCACTAACGGCCAATCAATCCGTAAAGAATCTTCGGTAAGAAATTCTTCAGCTCCCCGCAGCCCGCATCGGAAAGCAGAGTCTCGGCGGAGTGATGGCATTCATATGTCCGCACAACATACACAAACACAGCGCCTTGGGAACACGGAGGGAGAGTTCCTACCGCGCAAGAACCGCAGGGTGTATGATGCCCGCGCTGAAGCCCCGCCGCCGGTAATGGTACGCGGAGGGATGGGCGGGATGGCTTTTGGCCGGGTAGCATCGTCACGCTTGCGAAAACAAAAAACACCCAAGCGCCGGATCGATGTTCCCCTGCATGTCACCGGGGCGGAGGTTCGCCTTCCATCGCTGCCCTTCATTCATTTGGGTTGGCGGGCGTTTTCTCTATTAATGGTTTTAATGATGCTTGCCAGTTTGTTTCTCATCTGGAAAGCGCCGGTTTTCCAGGTCAACAATGTGGAAACAGAAGGTCTGCAACGGCTGACTGTGACTGATTTAAATGCAGTGATGGGAATATTTGGAAAGTCGGTTTTCACGATTAATCCCGGTTTATTGGACGCAAGCCTACAGCAGGCATTCCCAGAGTTTTCCAAAATTTCCGTCAAATTAAACCTGCCCGCAAACGTGAAAGTGGTCGTAACTGAACGTGAACCGGTCATCTCCTGGGTACAGGATGGGAGTGAATCGTGGGTGGATGCAGAAGGTGTGTCGTTTCCTCCCCGCGGCAGTCCCACGAATCAATTGGTGAAGGTGGAGGGGCATGGCATCCCACCAGGTAGTACACCGGGAATTATGCCCGCAACGCCCCAAGTTGATCCACTGAGTTTGCCGGAAGGTACGCCATTAGCCATCACGACAATCATTCCCTCCATGAGGTTGTCACCTGAGCTAGTTTCATCCATCGTGGCATTAGGTGCAAAGATGCCCGCAGACACATTATTGGTTTATGACAGTGTACATGGACTGGGCTGGAACGATCCAGCAGGTTGGGAAGTGTATTTTGGATCAGAAGACCAGGATATGGAAATGAAATTAACGGTATATCAGGCGTTGGTGGAACGACTGCAAAGTGAAGGAATTCAGCCAGCGTTGATCAGCGTGGAATTTGTCCACGCGCCATATTATCGGATGGAGCGGTGATCAGACCGCAAAGAAGTGATTATGGACGAACCAATTATTGTCGCAATTGATATTGGCACAACCAAGATATGCACCCTGGTTGGCCGTGAAGAAACACCCGGCCAATTACGCATCCTTGGAGTGGGTGTCGAGCCTTCGCAGGGTGTGCGTAAAGGCGTGGTGGTGGATATGGTTGCCGCATCTCAAGCCGTGGTGCGTTCTGTTGAAAAAGCAGAGCGAACCTGTGGATTGGAGATTGATTCTGCACTGGTCAGCCTGGCAGGGTCACATGTTTCTTCGGTGAACAGCCGGGGTGTGGTGGGTGTAGCAGGACGGATGATTGATGAAGGTGATATTGCCCGAGCAATCGATGCCGCCAAGGCAGTCAATATCCCGCATAACCGTGAAATCATTCATATTATTCAACGTGGATTCAGCATTGATGGGCAGGAGGGTATTCGAAAACCGCTGGGGATGCACGGGTATCGCCTGGAAGTCGAGACCCATATTATTACTGCTTCAGCAGCTTCGGTGGAAAATTTACGCCAGTGCGTTGGCGCAGCCGGTGTGGAAGTATCTCAGTTCGTGTTAAATCCCCTGGCATCAGCTGAGGTGGTGCTGACCGAGACCGAGCGTGAGATGGGCGTGGTCATTTGTGACATGGGCGGTGGAACGACCGACATGGCGATCTATATTGGAGGAGATGTGTGGCACACCAATGTGCTGGCAGTCGGTGGGGATCACATCACATCTGATATTGCGCATGGGTTACGCCTGCCAATCACCCAGGCTGAGGAGATCAAGATAAAACACGGGCATGCGGTGCGCGATGAAGTACCCGCTGGTGAATCATTCAGCATTAAGCCATTTGGCGAGGAACAACCCGTGGAGATCAATCGCCAGGAGCTTGCGCATGTGATCGAAGCCCGGGTCGAAGAGATATTCAGCCTGGTATTACAAGAAATTAAACGCTCCGGGTATGATGGGCTACTGCCGGCTGGGATGGTTCTCACTGGGGGGTCAAGTTCTTTACCTGGAATCCGGGCCTTAGCCAGCCAAACCCTTAATCTCCCGGTGCGTATTGCCATGCCTGAAGATTTGATTGGCATGTCTGACAAACTTCTCTCACCTGCCTATTCCACCAGCGTTGGATTGCTCAAGTGGGCTTTGTTAATGACCGATATTTACGTTCATCCTTCCCGTCCGGGGATGCGGATCGGACCAGCAACAGGTGGAATCGAGTGGGAATCGGTCAAAAATTTCCTGAGGAGGTTGCTGCCATAAGTGAAAAATCATCCATTATTTTACCTAGCACTAATCTTAGAACGCTACTCTGGCGCACCAGGGAAAACAATTCATTTCATATATATTTTTGAGGAGGACTGAAATCATGAACCAAAATGCAAGTTTCTCGAGTCAGTTGGAATCCTTTGCCCACATCAAAGTGGTGGGTGTAGGAGGCGGAGGATGCAATGCTGTTGAACGGATGATCAAGGAAGGCCTGCAGGGTGTTGAATTCATTGCCATCAACACCGATGCACAGGCGCTGATGCTGTCCAGTGCCCCCACTCGAGTGCGGATCGGCGAAAAACTCACCCGAGGCCTTGGCTCTGGAGGGAATCCGGAACAAGGACGCAAAGCAGCCGAAGAATCTCAGGAAGCCCTTTACAACGTGCTGCGTGGGGCAGATATGGTCTTCGTCACAGGTGGAATGGGTGGCGGAACCGGAACCGGGGCAGCCTCCATTATTGCACAAATCGGACGCGAGCTTGGTGCCCTGACCATTGGTGTAGTCACCCGCCCATTTGCATTTGAAGGCTCACGGCGCATCCAGGTGGCAGAAGCAGGCATTGAAAAATTGAAAGAGCAAGCAGACACATTGATCGTTATCCCTAACGACCGCTTGCTGCAAATCGTTGACAAGCATGCAAATTTGCAGGATGCATTCCGGATCGCAGATGATGTGCTCCGCCAGGGTGTCCAAGGCATTTCAGAGCTGATTACCGTACCCGGATTAATCAACCTGGACTTTGCCGATGTTCGGACGATTATGTCTGAGGGCGGGGCTGCGTTGATGGCGGTGGGTACCGGGCGTGGTGAAGAACGGGCAAAAATGGCCGCTGAGCAAGCAATCTCAAGCCAGCTGCTGGACATCACCATCGACGGCGCACGTGGTATCCTGTTCAACGTCACTGGTGGTCCTGACCTAACCCTGTTTGAAGTGAACCAGGCAGCAGCCATCATTAAAGAGACTGCCCATCCGGATGTTAACCTAATATTTGGGGCTGTCATTGACCAGAACATGGCCGATGAGGT
>Ga0154666_1109_pt1 | contig 12442 bp, 11 predicted proteins | sample Rifle2008BG13ft_FD_116095 | JGI IMG/M metagenome (GOLD analysis project Ga0154666, IMG submission 116095) | Chloroflexi bacterium RBG_13_50_21 | reverse complement strand
GAGTCCTTTCTCCATCCGTTTATTAGCAGATGTAACAAGTGGTGTTACTTCACCCTGCATTTCTCCTTTTTTAGGGTTGAACGTGGTCGTTTGGGTGAGGTTGTAAGCTTGGTAGGGGATTGCCGGCCTCCTCCTCCCGGCAATCCCCGCCAGCCCACCACCCGGATGGATACCAACTGGGGGTGTAGTGGGAAGCATCCGAGCAAGGCATGCGCTGGTACGGGGAGTATTATTTTTCCCTTAAATCGTAAGAATAATGGGGGAGTTTTATTGACAGTACGGAAGCAGTATTCATTTAACAATCACCAAATCACGACCAATCTTAAAAAATTAAATAATCATCAATATTTTAAGAATAATCGCTCATATTACTATTGCACATGCTTGAAGCCTGTGCTAGAATTTGAGCACTTCCACTCCCACCTATGCGGGTTAAAAGGAGTGGAACCCCCGTCTATAGCGATAACAAATGTTCTAGTAACATAGGAAGATGATATGCGCTGTCCATATTGCAGACATGATGAATCCAGGGTCATAGACACATCCCACGATACACGAGGCGGGGTAAGACGGCGCAGGGAATGTGAAAGCTGCGGTCAACGCTTCAGCACTTATGAGCGGCCTATCCTGGCCACGCCCCTGATCGTGAAACAAGATGGAACACGCGAAGAGTTTGATCATGAGAAATTAAGCCGAGGGATACGTATTGCATGTGCCAAGCGTCCCGTCCCTGCCGCGGATGTAGACCGTCTGGTGGGTGAGATCGAAGCCACTCTTCAAGCCATGGGACGGGCGGAGGTTTCCTCCAGAGTTGTCGGAGATATGGTTATTGCAGGCTTGAAGGAAATGGATCAAATCGCCTACATTCGATATGCTATCGTCTATCTTGGTTTGGATGATTTACGCTCGATCCGCAAAGAGATCGATCGCCTTTTGGAAGGCTGAGCATTATTGGGGTGGTTTGGAGAATTAATATGTCACAGACTTCACAAGAACGAATTAACCGGTATGGTTTGATACCAACCCCTGAGATACCTTCCGGATCACCGGAGATACAGCTCACGGATAATGCACGACAGGTACTCATCCGACGTTACGTCCGGAGAAACCGAGAAGGAAAACCCGCTGAAAGCATCGAAGGGATGTTTTGGCGGGTGGCTTATCATGTAGCTGCGGTTGAGAAAACCTGGAATGGTAGCGAGCAGGATCGAGCCGCAGAATTTTATAAGCTACTTACCAGCAAGCAATTTTTCCCTAACTCACCCACATTTACCGGTGCAGGAACACCCCTGGGTCAGCTAGCAGCTTGTTTTGTTCTGCCCGTCTCCGACGATATGGGACGGCATGAAGCGGGGATTTTCCAAACCTTGCGGGATGCTGCCTTAATCCAACAAACGGGTGGGGGTAATGGTTTTTCCTTCTCCAGATTAAGACCTAAAAATACGCTGGTCAAATCATCGGCCGGGCAGGCAACTGGTCCCGTTGGATTTTTGAGGGTGTATGACAAGGCATTTGGTGAAATCGCCCAGGGTGGAACGCGACGTGGTGCGAATATGGCAGTTTTACGAGTTGATCATCCTGATATCGAAGATTTTATATACTGCAAGACGGATGAGAATGCCATAACCAACTTTAATATCTCGGTAGGCATCACCGATGCATTTATGAATGCTGTCGAAAACGATGCTATGTGGGATCTGCGTTTTCCGGATGTAGCCAGCCCTGAATATCATGAATTCCATGGGACATTGGAAATGGCAGAGAAGGCTGGTGTGCCGATCATCACATATCGGCAGGTTAAGGCTCGCGATTTATTTGATAAAATTGTTACCCAAGCTCATCATAATGGGGAACCGGGGATGTTATTTTTAGATACAGCCAATCGGTCCAATCCCGTACCCCATTTATATCAGCTCGAAGCCACCAATCCATGCGGTGAGCAGTGGCTTGGTCCATACGAGAATTGCTGTTTGGGTTCAGTCAATCTGGCGGAGATGTTTGGCGTGGAGCATCAAGTGGATTGGGAAAAGCTGCGTGCAGCTGTGGAACTCTCCACCATTTTTTTAGATGATGTGATTCAGGCCAATGCATATGTTCCGGCAGTGCCTCAGCTAAAAAAAGCTGCTGAACAGGCACGCCGCATCGGTTTGGGGATGATGGGCTTGGGTGATCTGATGTATCATACCGGAATCCGCTATGGCTCGGATGAAGGGCAGGAATTTGCTGCACAGGTGACAGAATTTATTCGTTATCACGCCATGCTGACCAGCATCATGCTGTCTGAGAAGCGAGGTAGCTTCCCTGCAATCAGAGGTTCAATATATGACCCTGAAAATGTGACCTGGGTACCCCCACAACCCATTACGCCTTATACATGTGATTTTCATCGACCCACAATGGATTGGGAAATCGTCCTTCAAGGACTAAAGCTGCATGGGATTAGAAATGCAGCCCAGACCACCATTGCTCCAACGGGTACGATTGCCACCGTGGCGGGATGTGAGGGATACGGTTGTGAGCCGGTGTTTGCCCTGGCTTATATTCGGCATGTAAACGATAACGGTCATGACCTGCCATTGACCTATACCAGCCCTCAGTTTGAAAATGCATTGGTCGAAGCCGGGATAGACGATAAAGCACGCCAGGCGATCATAGAACAGGTGATGGAGAGTGGCAGCTGTCAGGATAACGAAGATGTCCCCAAACAAATCCAACATGTATTTGTTGTATCACAGGATATCAGTGCAGAGGAGCACGTCCGCACCCAGGCTGCCATGCAGGCTTTCGTAGATAACAGCCTGAGTAAAACCATCAACTTCCCCCCGAATGGCAGCGAAGAAGATGTGGCGATGGCTTACATGCTGGCATGGAGACTTGGCTGCAAGGGAATTACAGTATATGTGACAGGCTCGCGTCTGAAAGTCGTTCTGGAAACAAAAGCGACATCACGGGAAAAAGAGCTTGCCTTACCCCAAGAGCAAAGTCAGGCGATAGCTGAACCAGTCAGCGTTGGTGAAGAGGAGCATAAGTGGTCAGCAACCAAAAAACCACGACCACGTCGTTTGAGAGGTTACACGTACAGTATAAGCACACCGGTCGGCAAAGCCTTTGTCACAATCAATGAGAATGGTGGTGACCATCCGTTCGAGGTGTTTGTCAGCACAGCCAAGGCTGGGTCAGAGACCGCGGCAGTATCGGAGGCAATCGGCAGGCTGATTTCTTATTTACTCCGCCTGGCTTCCCCAGTGCTACCCCGAGAACGGCTCAAGGAGATCGTGAAGCAGCTTTCCGGCATCGGAGGCGGGCGTTCACTCGGGTTTGGACCCAATCGCGTTCGCTCCCTGCCAGATGGCGTAGCTCAAGCATTGGAGGAGTACCTGGAAGATTCAGAGGAATACCAGGAAGCTGCTGCCTATAGTGGGAATGGCGGGTATGATAAAAGACCGATACGTCCGTCGGATATTGCAGAAAAACCTGTTTCGGCAGTGCAACCGGCTTTCAGGGTAGGTGATTTATGCCCGGAATGCGGCCAGGCAGCAGTGGTTAATGAAGAAGGCTGCCGTAAATGCTATTCTTGTGGGTATTCTGAATGTTGATCTATTGGTGAATTTTCAACAGGGCACTTTATAAGTGCCCTGTTTTTTATTCTGCAGTCTTGCCTTCCAATTTGGTGATCAGTACATTCAAAAGCATAGTATTCACCTGGCTGGCTTGCGTGCTGAACCTTGCCTCGGCAGTGGCCTGCATAGATGGGTCCAGGGTACCCTGAAGAATGGGTCCTCCACCCAATCCCGCGGCGCTACCAGCATCACCACCAACAATCACCACATCACCACCCATACCACCCGCCGGCCTATCTCCACCAGACGGGAAGTTACCAGTTGTGCCACCGCCTGATCCACTTGGGGGAACACCCGCTAACCCACTCGGCGGGTCACCACCTGGGAACCCTCCGCTCGGAATATCAAAGCTTGGTGTGCTGTTTGGATCTGGAGTACCGCGTGAACCCATACTCCCACCCATCGATTGCATCAGGTCCATCATATCGGTGGAAGTGAGGTTCATCGCCTTGATCGCATCAACCTGATCAGTGGTCATTGTGCTTTGGATCTGATTTAGCAGCGCATTTACTTCAGCTTCAGCTGCGGTTTGGCTGGTACTCAAGGAGCGATACGCCTGCCATAAGGGCAGGAGCTTGGTAGCCTCATCAGCTGTGACTGCTTGATCGGTATCCTCGAGTTTAAGTGTGCCTACCAGCAGCATATTGACCTGCGTCAGGTTAGTGCCTGCCTGTGCTCCATCCGTCCCTGTGCTGTTTGATGTCGAGCTGCTCTGGTTTGATGATCCGCTACAAGCAGCCGTTATGCCAGACAGGACGAAGATTAACATTATCGATATAATATTCTTGAGCTTCATTTTCTCTCCTAAAAACTATTCATGTCGTAAAGCTTCAATCGGGTCGAGCTGTGCAGCTTTGTTAGCCGGGTAAAATCCGAAAAAGATGCCCACAATGGCTGCAGATGCAAAGGCAAGCAGGATTGAATTGGGCATGACCACAGTACGCATACCACCAAATTTATAGAACAACCACGCGCCTCCGACTCCGGTGATGACACCGATCAATCCACCGGTCAGGCTGAGAAGCAGGGCCTCGGTGATAAATTGGCTGCGGATGTCTCCAGGCGTGGCACCCGTGGCCTGACGGATACCAATCTCGCGCGTACGCTCGGTGACGCTGACCAGCATGATGTTCATTATGCCTATCCCGCCAACCACCAGGGATACAGCAGCTACCCATGCCAGCAAATCTCTGAAGGCTGCGGTAGTGGATTCCTGGGTGGAAATGATATCCTCCTGCGTGGTGACGCTGAAAGGTAAATCACTAACCGTCGTATCATGTCGCTTGGCCAGCAGGATTTGGACCTGGGTGATCACTTTGTCCATATTGTTCAGGTCAGTCACCTGGATCAGGATGGTGCCCACCTGATTACCCTGGACGCGTGCGAATGGCGAGAATGTGAACTTCTCAAAAACAAGAGTGAGAGGGATATATACCCGCTGATCATAATCAGTATTACCGACGGTACCCTTCTTTGCCATGACTCCCACGACCGTCATCTTGACATCACCGACGTAAATTTTTTCTCCCACCGGGTCTGCTTCCCCGAACAATTCCTGAGCAGTGCTATAACCAAGCACGACCACTTTGGCAGCATTATCAAGGTCGTTTTGGGTGATGAAGCGCCCCGATTCCTGAGCTACGTCTCGAACTACAGCATATGAGGATGTCGTTCCGATCACGGAAAGGCCATCGATGGAGATGCTTCCATACTTCACCAGCTCAGAGACGTCTCGCTCCACCACCACACCGGAGATACCCGAGATTGAGCTTTCAATTGCCTCTGCATCATCATAGGAGAGGAAATTCCCATTCATGCCGGCATTCCGCGAGACTATCTGACCACCCATGCTCTGGGTCACAAAGAGTAAATTTGTGCCAAGGTTTTCGATGTTCTCAGCAATGGATGCTTCAGTCCCAGCGCTGATGGCGATCATAATGATCACCGCTGCCACACCGATGATCACACCCAGCATGGTTAGAAGAGCGCGCAGCTTATTCCTGGAGATACCTTCTCCGGCTATTCTTAAGACTTCAGACGACTTCATACCGAGCCTCCTGCGACGACCATGGCAGGTACCTCTGCATGGTTTGTGTCCTCATCTATCTTTCCATCCCGAAGGTGGAGGGTCCGCTCGGCATACATCGCATTTTGAGCATCATGAGTGATCATGACAATCGTGCTCCCCTGTGCATGCAGGTTCTGCAGGATTTCCATGATCTCCTGCCCAGAATGGGAATCCAGATTACCTGTAGGTTCATCAGCAAGAATTAATGCGGGGGAATTGATCAATGCCCGAGCGATGGCGACGCGTTGCTGCTGTCCACCGGACATCTCGGTCGGCTTATGCTGATCACGGTCAGATAAACCTAAGGATATGAGGGCGTTGTGAGCCATTTCAAGGCGTTCCTTATTAGAAATGTGCCCATTTCGCCGATAAACGAGCGGCATTAATACGTTCTGCAAGGCTGTTGCCTGAGTGAGCAGGTTATAGGATTGAAAAATAAACCCGATCTTTTGGTTTCTGATGTGGGCGAGCTGTTCTCGGCTCATCCTGCTGACGTCTTCACCTGCCAACAGGTAGGTACCACTGGTAGGTCGGTCCAGGCAGCCCAGGATGTTCATCAATGTCGACTTCCCTGAGCCGGAAGGTCCCATGATCACCAAAAACTCACCTGGATGGACACATAAGCTAATTCCATCCAAGGCGGTCACCTTAACATTGCCCAGCTGGTAGATCTTGGTGATTTGATCAATTTCTATGATGGCTGTTTCACTCATCGAGTAGTCTCCACAATTCCAGTCGTGACTACATCACCTTCATTCAAGCCTGATATGATTTCGGCTGATGTGTAGTCCATCAGCCCAACTTCTACGGTTTTCAGGACAGGGGTTCCATTCTCCATCACGAATACAGCAGTACTATCAGTCGATAATTCGTGCAATGCTTCGACAGGAACAAGGAGAACGTCCTGAGCTTGGGCACTGATGACCTCTACCGTAGCACTCAGGCCGATAGGCAGATTCTGAGGCTTGGAGAATGAAGCGATATCCAATTGAACGGTTGTCTGTACCGCTGTGACACTGAATGCATTTGTCAGGCTTGGGTTAATGGCGACCACATAGCCAGAAAAGGTTTGATTTGGCAGGGCGTCAAAAGTGACCGATACCTCATAACCAATACCAACGTTATTTAAATCTGTCTCGTCCAGTAATACTTCAAGGTAGGGTTGACTTAGATCAGCCAGGGAGATGAATACATTCGTCCCGACGGTATCACCCACCTTCGCACTTATCGACAGAATTGTCCCATCAAATGGAGCAGTAATCGTGCTGCTGATCGATTCCTGCTCTACAACTGCCAGCTCTGCTTCAGCGTTATCCAGTTTTGCTTGGGCGATTTGTTTATCCAGTGAATCTGGTCCGGAAGAATTCTGCAGATCTTGGATTTGTGCCTGGTCTTCTGCGATCTGTGACTGGAGTAAATCTAGTGTGGCCTGGGTGGAGGCAATCTCTGCATCAGCTGCATCAAGTTCCACCTGCGAATAGTTGGAATTACACCAATTGTAGTTATATAAAGCGGCTAACATCTGTTGATATTCGGTACTATTCGTCAGATGATCTGAGCGGTTCCACAGGTCCAAAGCTATTTCATAAGCCTCTAATTTGCTCTCAATCGTATCTGTATCACAACGCTTGTAGTTCAAAGTGGCACGTTCATTGATCAAGTCTGTTAGTGTGCTTTGGTTGCCATACACACTCACCTGCTTTGCAGCGAGATCCGATAGCAATTGGGCCAGGTTCACATCAGTAGTAGTGGTTGAAGTGAGATCATCCATATTCTGCTGGGCTTGTAAAACAGATAACTTTGCTGAAGTCAGCTTGGACTGGATGGTGGCATCATCATCACTTGAAGCTGAGATTGCCAGTACGTCGCCTCGCTTAACCTCATCACCAACAGCTACGTTTAATTGTGCAAGGACTGCGCTATATTCAAAGCCAAGCTGGGTTTCATTTTCGCTAATGACTGAACCGGTGCCGCTGGCAGAGATTACCAGGCTGCCACGCTTAACGGTAGTTGTCTGCAAGGGGGTAGCACCGGCGGCTTCGGCAGTGGTGGTTGACTGGCGGTAGTAATAGTAGCCTACACCGGCACCAGCCAGGATAATAATCATCAAAATCCAAAACAAGGGTTTTCTGAACATATGCCTCCTTTATACGAATGGTCTGTTCATATATTTTAGGTAAAGAGTATAAAGACGAGGTTCAGAGATTATTTAGAAATTGTTATGAATTTCACGGGTGTTTTTTTATTTTCATTTATACTGAACCTAATTTGGAAAATACTTAAATAAAAACCCTAACCCTATCAAAATAACTTCTTAATAATTCCTGAATATCTGCCTGCTATCCTACATGTAGATCCAAAATGGATCATATGGTTAAAACAAATCTGAAAGGAGATTATTGTTAAAAATGTTACATAAAAAAACCATAATAATTCTTGTCCTAGGTGCTCTGGCGATCGCAGTGACCTTTGGTGCCGTAGCCTACCAATCGGTTTTTGCCGCCACTTCCACCCCCACTTCCACCAGCAATACAAGCTCGACAACTCTGAGTACAGGGTGGGCAGGTGGGAAAGGTCTGAATGGAGGCTATACCAAAGAAGAACTGGCTAATGCTTTGGGCATTACTACCGATGCGCTGAATACAGCTTACCAGGATGCTTATTCAGCAGCGTTGAAAGATGCAGTCACACAGGGTTTGATCACCCAAGCACAGTCTGACGAACTCACCACAGATGGGTCTGCTTTTCCATTTGGTCATCGCTGGGACAGCTGGCTAACTAAGAATGGAATCGATTTCAATACCTACCTGGCGGATGCCCTGGGCATCAGTGTGGATACATTGAAGGCTGCTTACCAGACTGCCTGCTACACCAACATCGATCAAATGGTGACGGATGGCAATCTCACTCAGCAGCAGGCTGACCTGATGAAAGGCGAGTATGCTCTGCATAATGACAGCACCTTCCAATCCAGCATGCAGTCAGCCTATACATCAGCAGTCAATGTAGCAGTTGCCTCGGGCGTGATCACCCAAGACCAGGCAGACCAAATCTTGAGCAACAGTAGCAGCATGTTCGTGCCTGGTAATGGCGGTTGGTTCGGTCATGGTGGTGCTCGTGGACACGGAAACGGAGGCTTTATCCCAGGTACTGAACCTTTGCCTTCAACTACACCATAACAGTTACTTGATAACCCTTCATTTCTTCTCCTCCTCTTAAGGGTAACTAAAAGTATCCGGGCTTGAGCCACCCGGATACTCCCTTATCTTCAGCAATTATAATTAATAACAAGTTTTAGGGCGTGATGATACAATCCGAGTATGGCAAAAAAAATATTAGTCATCGACGATAAACTAGAACTGCGTACATTATTAAAATCCTATCTAACCCAGGAAGGTTTCGACGTGGTGACTGCCAACGATGGGCAGGAAGCTTTATATGTCGCCAGGCACGAAAAGCCAAACCTGATCATCCTGGATTTGATGATGCCTGAAATGGGTGGATATGAGTTTATCCGTTCATATAACCGCGAAGCAGATACTCCCGTAGTCATCCTGACCGCCAAGATCGATGAAAATGACAAAGTGCTCGGGCTTGAGCTGGGGGCGGATGATTACGTAACCAAACCGTTCAGTCCACGCGAGCTGACTGCACGAGTAAGGGCAGTCCTGCGCAGGGCGGAGAAGCAAACCACAGCTCAGGAAATTTTGAGGATGGGTGCGATCGAATTGGATTGGGCTGGGCATATCACCACCGTGAATGGACAAGTGGTAGAGCTCACCCCCTCCGAATTTACCTTGCTGGGAACATTGATGGCGACACCTGGGAGGGTGTTCTCGCGCTTGGAGCTGTTGGACCGCTTGCAGGGTACTGCTTATGAGGGATACGAACGCACAATCGATGTACACATCCGTAATTTGCGGTCAAAGATAGAGCCCGATGCAGGCAATCCGGTCTACATCGAAACAATATATGGGGCGGGTTATCGATTCGCAACCCAGGAACAAGGATAACCACTAGTGATACGTTCTCTGGCAGTGAAACTTACTCTAGCATTTCTCCTGGTGGGTCTGACGGGCTCAATCCTGGTGACGGTCATTATTCAGTCACGAACACGGGCTGCCTTCAGCAATTTCATCATGAACCAGGAGCAGCAATCCCTGGTAGATAACCTGGTTCTTTACTATCAGATAAATGGCTCGTGGGCGGGAGTAAGTAATAATATAAATTTCCAGCAAGTTTCACCTCCCCCACAGCAGCCGATAAGCCGTGATATTCCTTTATCAGGAAATCCTTTCACCCTTATTGGAACCGATCGTATTGTTGTTTACAGCAATCAGCTGGATGAAGTCGGGCAAACACTGAGTAAAAGCACACTAAATGGTGCGATTACGTTGAAGGCCAATAGCCAGAGTATCGGTTGGTTGATCCTGACACCCATACGGCGGAATTTTTCTCCAAACACCCCTGAAGCAAACTTTCTACGAAATATGAATACTGCTACCGTGTTGAGTGCATCGGTAGCAATTTTATTAGCCCTGGTATTGGGGGGAGTACTGGCATTTACCATGACCCGCTCCTTGCGGGATTTAACAGAAGCCACGGTGGAGATTGCCAGGGGCAGGTTTGGAAAACAGGTTAAAGTACGTTCTAGTGATGAGATAGGGAAGTTAGCATCATCATTTAATCAGATGAGTCTCGAGCTTGCTAAAGCAACCAAAGCCCGTCAGCAGATGACAGCTGATATTGCTCACGACCTGCGGTCTCCATTAAGTGTTATCACCGGATATGCAGAAGCTCTAAGCGATAGCAAATTACCCGGAAATCAGGAGGTTTATCACATCCTGCTGCAAGAGACCAAACACCTGGATCGTCTGGTGGATGATCTCCGCCTGCTGTCTCTGGCTGATACCGGTGAGTTACCGCTTACGCTTCAACCCACGCACCCGCAGACCTTGCTGGAACGTATGGCTGCACGTCATACAGTGGCAGCTTCTCAAAAACAAATCGAATTACAAATTGAGAATAAGGATGACTTACCCCAGGTGAATGTGGATGTAGAACGCATGTCACAAGTTTTAGATAACCTTATCTTTAATGCCTTCCGCTATACTCCTGCAGGTGGTAAGGTACTGTTACGTACGGCATCGATCGATGGGGCTGTTCAAATAAAGGTAAAGGATACAGGCAGCGGCATATCCACGGAAGACCTCCCGCACATATTTGACCGCTTTTATCGCGGAGATAAATCACGACAGGATAACGGCGAATCAGGGCTTGGACTGGCAATAGCCAAGTCCATCGTCGAAGCGCATGGTGGAAAGATCAGCGTGGAAAGTGCTCCCGGTGAGGGGGCAGAATTCACGATTTCATTACCCCCCTATCGTCCGGAATAAACCTGGAATATTCAAATATTTCAATTGACTTTTAAAGATTCCGTCCGGCGTAGGAGTGAACGCACTCGCGCCACAAAGACTGGCGGATGAAAAGTTTCCAGCAGGCACAGGTCTGCCCCAACTTCCAGCCCGATCAAGACGTCTTCTTCGCGCATATTCGATCCCATCAAGATCACCGGCAGCTTGTCGTTCAGTCCATCAGATCGTAGCGACCGGATAATCGCCAGGCTATTAAAGTCGGGTAATTCCATGTCTAGTATAATGAGGGCCGGTTTTTCAACTTGAATCAAATCGATTGCACCAGCTCCTCGGCGTGCATGAAGCACTTTATAGCCTGAATGACTCAGGCAGGTAATCACGGATTTCGTCATTGAATCATCCGCGCTGATGACCAGGATCTTTATTGGTAGCATAAGAAAAGTAATTTAAATATCCAATTCTCAGTATATCTACAGGATATTCAGAAATCATTAAGGAATCATATTAACAATGTTCAATTTACGATTTATAACAGAATGGTAATAAAAGTACCCTGCGTAGGGAAGATACGCAGGGTTTATGTGGTTAATATAAAGAGGTGCAGCTAATTATGGGTTCAAATCCCAATATGCGACCTGATCAACGGACACCGAGAAATTATTCGTATTCGCTGAACCGATCACCAGCCCAAACTGACCATGATCAAATGTGCTGTCGGTAAATTCTGCCAGCTTATAACCGTTCGCATATAAGCGCAGGGTGCTACCTTTCATCCAGATTCCCATCTTATTGGTCTGGTTTGGACCTGTAAGGATTGGGGCTACGCTGCGCCATTCTTGAAGGGCGTGGTAGTTTTGTCCATCCCAGGTATATAAGCGGTAATGACCGTCGCACGTGAATTCGAATACATAACCCTTATCAGGGTCTGGGGCGCGCGCCAGCAGCCCATACCGGTCAAGCCCTGAGCAGGTATTTCCGGTGATGAAGGTGGCTTGCAGGTAATAATCATCCAGGGATGGTTTATCAGAAAGCCCCCATTCTTCCCCACCACCCGGATTGATGGAAGTCATCACCAGCGTTCCATCACCTTCCGTAAACTTCGTATTAGGCATATCCAGCAGGTACCAGTAATCAGAAGTATCCAGGTTATCAGTCCACGAAGCAGCGCCCAGGTTCAGGTCAGATATGCCTTCCACAACTTTGATCTGCACGTAGACAGGCTCGGAAGCATTGGATCCCGTCCCAAAGCTAACCCCATCTGGAGCACGCAGCTCCCAAAAACCCTGGTAGGCACCAGTTGTGCCGGGGGCTTTTAAGCTTACGGATACGTCAAGGGTGCTGCCTGGGGCGGTGGAACCGGTCAGTGGAAGCGGGCTGCT
>Ga0154666_1052_pt2 | contig 12464 bp, 11 predicted proteins | sample Rifle2008BG13ft_FD_116095 | JGI IMG/M metagenome (GOLD analysis project Ga0154666, IMG submission 116095) | Chloroflexi bacterium RBG_13_50_21 | reverse complement strand
GGACATTAACGGTTCCTGCGCCTGGGATATCGATGGTTGCCTGACTTACTCCGCCGGCAATGTCCACACTTCCCAATCCGCTAACGGTGACCATAAGAGTATCTGCAGTGAGCTGATTAAGCTGAACCTTTCCAGCTCCACTCATGGTTAAATCCAGGCTGGGGGTCGATAGAGTCGCCATCTGAACATCACCCAACCCGCTCACCGTCAGAGCGGAGAGATCCTTGACTACGATGGTGAAGGTCAACATATTCTCAGTGTTAAACCCGGTAACGATGATATTCTCATCTGTATCTATGTTGAGAGTATGGTTACTGACGTTTGTTTTGATAAGAGGGACAAGGTTGTCACTGCCCGTTATGGTCAGCGACTCAGTATTTCCCTGGCTGAGTAGTACCTTGCCTACGCTGCCCATGCTAACTGCATTAAAACTGCTCACGTCACGTGTTTCGCTGATGATCACATCAGAAGGCGTGATGGTCCTGGCATTTATATTGCTTAAAATGCCGCATCCGCTGGTCACTAGAAATACGGCGAGAATGATAGAGAGGATTTTTATTGAAGTTTTCATCGTCTAACTCCTTTCGATTATGAGAGATGAAATTAATGCTGTTATACCATAATCATGATAATGCAAGATAAAAATTTCATCTCTCATTGGGATCTATTACTCCGGGTGGCTAGTCAATTCGCGAAATCGTGACGTAAATTGATCCGCTTAGCCGAATTCAAAAAACCAGCTTACCAGGTTTTTTTTTGAGTTTACATCTTTTTTGGTTTCTTCGGTGCATTCAGAAACAAGCCTATACAACCAAAATAGAGGGACGGGCAATACCATCGATAATCGTCGAGGGCCAACCTGGAATCTCCGTGAGGATCTCATTATTAGTCTCACCAACCAGAATCGTATCTTCAGATTTACAGCCTGTGATAGAGGGATTCCAAGCGTATGCTTGACCGGCGGTGACCCGATCTGGGGAACCTGGTACTGCCAGGTATTCGCGCGGCTCATAGCCAGAAGCACCACCCTGGTGATGCTTCCGCCATTCATCTGGAAACCCGGTGGCTGCGTAGGTCACAGCTGCTTTTTCAAAAATATCTCCCAGGGTTTGGCCAGGGCGGGTGTAAGCAATAAATTCAGCATCGATCCTTGAACATGCTGCAGCTTTACGCTTCAGCTCGTTTGATAATGGCCCAAAATGGACCAGTCGCGTCACCGAACAGACCAATCCATCCTTCCGACCACACAGGATGAGCATGGCATACTTTTCGAGCCTTTTTGCTGTTGGTAATGGATGCCTGAAAGAGAATATCCGCTCATCTGTGGCAATTAAGTTGACAATCGCCTGCACCCCCTGTCCTTCCGTCTCAGCTGACAGCCTGGCACCAATTTCATATTCAGTTTGTCCCGGTTTGACCGCCTGGATGGCAGCCTGCATGGCACGTGCGCAATATCTCCCTAAATCCTGAAAGCGCTTGCCTTCTTCAGGTGTCAGGTTGGCGCGCACTCTGGCCAGATCGGCTGAGAGATCAGCTGCTCCTGGGATGGGACCATCTGAGGCGAGGGTTAAGCCGCGCCTTAAGCCCTCTAAATCAGTTTGGCTGGCATGCCAGGGAGTTACGAGAAACTCCCACCCCTGATCCATCAGTCTTCCTTCCTTCTCGAGACGAGGTGCCTCAACGTTTGTTGTGAGAAGATATTGGTGATCCTGGGTGATCAATAATGATGAAAGCCCATTCGTAGAGGCAGTGTTGATATAAGAGGCTGCCCCGCAGGTAGCCCAGGCAAAGCTGCCAGCACTCTGGAGATAAAGACCGCCCAAATTGCGATCAGTCATCCAGGCGCGAATAATTTCAAGTTTGCGTGTATGTTCGCTCACAATATCACCTCGATAAATTGGGGGTGTGTCTCCCAGACATACTGGTTCAGCGAGATACAAGGGTCAAGAATGCGTATCCCATCAGGAAATTGTGGAAAATAAACCGGCCATCGGAATTACTGTGATGTTTTGTATGATCTTAATCGTGACTAGATAAGTGATCTCTGAAACCTGATTGAGAATAATTATAATGCCTTATTTCGTCCGCTTTCAGGAGCCTGAATTTTTCAATCAATCTATTGACAGGTTTGGGGGTGGCCCCTATAATAAGTTGTAATAACAGGATTACAACAAATCATTATTAACCTTGATGATGGTTCACATGAAAGAATCAATCAATTTCGAGAGCCATATCCCATATTACATTCAATTAATGGACATCCTGCAAGAAAAAGTCAAGCACGCAGAGTGGAATCCAGGTGATCAAATCCCAGGCGAGCAAGATCTGTGCGAAAATTATCAGGTCAGCCGGACTGTGGTTCGTCAGGCTTTGCAGGAATTGGAATATGAGGGTGTGATTACTCGCCAAAGAGGTAAAGGTACTTTCGTAACCTCACCCAAAATCAGCGAGGGACTTGTGCAAAAACTAACTGGTTTTTACCAGGATATGGTGGAGCGTGGTCTTAAACCTGGCTCAAAAGTTCTTAACCAAAACGTCAGCCCATCAAGCGAGAAAGTAGCGCGTTTCCTGAACATTAAACCGGGCGAGAAGGTGATCGATATTCAACGATTGAGATATATCAATGGCGAGCCAATACAATTGGTCACAACCTACATCCCATATGAGATTTGTCCGGCCCTGGAAAGCGTTGATTTGACCAATCGCTCTCTGTACGAATACTTAGAAAAAGAATGCGGTATATTTATTGCGAAAGGTCATCGCTACATTGAATCGGTGCTTGCAAATGACCATGAGGCTGGGCTTCTGGGCATTGAACGTGGAGCGCCGTTATTGATGCTCGATAGCGTTAGCTTTTCTGAAAATGGTCAGCCTATTGAATACTATCACGCGCTCCATCGTGGAGACCGGTCGCGCTTTGAGGTCGAATTGGTTCGAGTGCGGGAACCAAAGCTGAATCCATTAAAACTTACAGGGAATTATACGGGGGCACCCAAGAAAGGCTTGACGGATGGCGATTCCTGATCATCTTTACCAGTTCCATATCTTGCCTGGTGTATAAGCGCATCAAGGAGAGGGCCATGCAAAAGAAATACCTGATCGGCGTCGATCTTGGCACAAGCAGTACCAAGGCTGCGCTCTATCAAATTGACGGTAAACTTATTTCTGATGCTTCAGTTGAAGTCCCACTTTATTACCCCAAACCAGGAGTTGTCGATCAGGAAAATGAGGATTTTTATACCTCAGCTGCTCAGGTTGTGCGGAGGTGTATAGAACCCAGTGCTGTCGATCCGCGATCAATCGCTGCCATTGCATTCGATTCGCAAATGGCTGGCATTGGATTGATCGACGAAGATTTTAAACCCGTAGCCAGGTTTGATTCATGGCTGGATATGCGCTGTCAGCCGTATATCGAAAGGATGGGCAAGGAAGCCGGTGATCGGATCACCCAGCTCACTGGCTGCCCTCCCACCTGCGATCATGGTCCGAAGATGCTGTGGTGGAAAAATGAACAACCAGATATTTACCAGCGGACGGCAAAATTTGTTGTGCCTGGACCTTATGTAGCCGGTAGGCTGGCGGGTTTAAAGGCAGAACAGGCGTTTATCGATCATACATACATTCATTTTTCAGGGTTTTCTGACGGTCGAAATGGGGTTTGGTCCGATGAGTTATGCGATCAATTTGAATTGGACAAAAGCAAACTGCCTAAGATCATCGATCCATGCGTCGTCATCGGCGAGGTATTGGAGAGACCTGCAAGAGAATTTGGACTGGCTCCGGGTACACTAATCGCTGCAGGTGCTGGAGATACCGCTGCGAATGCGTTAGGTGCGGGAATCGTTCACCCTGGGATGTTGTTCGATGTGGCCGGCACAGCAGCAGTCCTTGCCGGGTGCACGAATAAATTTGTTGCAGATATAAAAAACCGTGCATTGATTACTATGCGATCTGTCATCCCTGGCTTATGGAATCCGCTGGCTTACATTGGCGGTGGAGGCATTGCTCTCCGATGGTTCCGCGATCAATTTTATAATCGTGCTCACGGGGTTAGCCTTCCAATAACAGATGAAGATCTTTATACACAGATGATATCGCTTGTTGAGACGATTGCACCTGGCTCTGAAGGGTTATTCTTCTCGCCTCACCTTGGGGGTCGTATTTGCCCATCAAGCCCAGATATGCGCGGAGCATGGCTGGGAGTGTCATGGTCTCATACGCAGGCTCATTTTACACGTGCTATTTTGGAAAGCATTGCGTACGAATACGCTTATTATCTAAAAATATTAAAGGAATCGCAGCCAGAATTAGTATTGGTGGAAGCGCGTGTGGTCGGAGGTGGTGCTCGCAGTGAGGTATGGAACCAGATCAAGGCCGATATTCTCAACGTCCCTTATCGAAGGCTGAAAGGCAACGAGTTTGGCGCCTGGGGGGCTGCGATGATCGCTGGTAAGGCAGCTGGATTGATCAATGATCTGGCATCGCATGCTGAGCATACCGCGATTTTGAATGGAAGCCCTTTCAATCCATCAAAAGAAAATCATGCACTCTATACACCACTCATAGAAAAATACATCCGGTTGGAAGAGACTTTGAACCAGTTCTACCGATCTTAATTCTGCCGGCATTGTCTGAATAAATATAAAGTTATCGAGGAATACTTAATGAAAAAACAAATACAGATTTGCATGGTAGGTGGTGGGAGAGTTGGCAAAAACCATTCCCGCGCTATTACCCGTTACATCCTCGGCGCGAGGATTGTGGCACTTGTCGAACCGATGACTCAGGTGCGCGAAGAGACTGCAAAGGAGTTTGGCATTGAGTCCCAATTTGATTCACTTGAAGAAGCCCTTGCCAAAGCTGAATTTGATGCGGTCGTCATCACCAGCCCCACCCCCACCCACTTGCCGCTTACAGTAATTGCTGCTGAAAACAAAAAACACGTATTTCTGGAAAAGCCAATGGCGTTATCTTTAGCGCAATGTGATGCAATGCTTAAGGCAGCTGACCAGAATTCAGTCCTTTTGCAGTTGGGCTTTATGCGGCGATTCGATCCTGAGTTTGTTGCAGCTGCCCAGCGTATTGAAGCGGGCGAAATTGGCAGACCCATGATGATTAAAACCAATACCCATGGACCTGGCTTACCCCCACCATGGGCGCGTGATCTGCGCACTTCAAATGGCATGTTGGCGGAGGTCAACAGCCACGATTGGGATACCCTGCGCTGGTTTATGGGTTCAAACCTTGAAAGAGTGTATACCGAGGTGGCTAACTTTAAAGGTGCGGATAATAATGTAGACACACCCAATTTTTATGATAATGTGCTGGTCAATGTTAAATTCGAGAGCGGCAGTTTGGGGATGCTCTCAGGTATATGTCCCTGCGGGTATGGGTATGATGCGCGGATTGAGATCGTCGGTGAAAAAGGGATCATGCAAATTGGTGAGCTCAGAGGTCAATCGATTGTGGTTTGTACAGACCGCGACCTCGGATTGGTCACACCGATTTTCAGGACCTGGCCAGAGCGTTTTCAATGGGCATATATCAATGAATTAGAGCATTTTGTTAGCAGTATCCAAAACGAAACCCCTCCACGTGCCAGTGGTATTGATGGTCGTTGGGCGGTAGCTGGCGTTTTAGCAGGCACAAAATCCTTTTTAGAACAACGCCCCGTTTATATGAAAGAAATTCTTGAAGATTGAGGAACAACGTATGCGAGAAGATATGCTAGCAGCTGTATATCATGGCCCGAACGACTTACGCGTGGAAAACGTATCGATTCCTGAAATTGGAAAAGGTGAAATACTGGTTAAAGTACTTTGCGCCAGTATCTGTGGGACGGATATACGGATATATCATGGGAATCACCGGATGTACCCGCCTGGAACAGTACGCATTCCAGGGCACGAGGTGGTTGGAATCATTGCAGAAATAGGAGCAGACACCAGCAATTATTCAATCGGTCAGCGTGTATTTTGTGCTCCCAATACCGGATGTGGTCATTGCGAGCAATGCGTCAGAGGCAACAATAATCTTTGCGCCAGTTATGATGCCATCGGAGTGACCTCAAATGGGGGTTTCGCCGAATATGTTCGAATTCCAGCCAACTCGGTTCAACAAGGGAATGTAATTCCTGTAAGCGAATCCGTTGATCCGGCAGTGGCTGCCTTGATCGAACCTTTTGCCTGTGTGTTAAGAGGGCAAAATGCACTGCATATCAAACCCAGCGAGGTTGTATTGATCATAGGTGCAGGACCGATTGGGGTAATGCACGTAAAACTTGCCAAAGCGCAGGGAGCAGGGCGAATCATTGTTAGCGAGCCTATACCTTACCGGGCTATGCAAGCAAAACGGATGGGAGCCAATCGTGTGATTGATCCGGGTTCGGAAGACCTAAAGGCAATTTTGGATCAAGAAAGCCAGGGGCATGGAGCAGACGTGATCATCGTAGCTGCGCCCGCCCATGCAGCCCAGGAAAGCACTCTCGACCTTGCTGCTATTGGCGGAAGGATCAATTTTTTTGGTGGGTTTCCAAAGGATCGACCCACGATCAATTTTAATTCCAACCTGGTCCATTATAAGGAATTGGTGGTTACAGGTACGACAGCCTGCAGCACTGCTGATTGCTGGCAGGCAACCCGAATTGTTGATTCCGGTCTGGTTGATCTTTCGGATGTTGTCAGTCAGCGATTTCCATTGAATGACGTAGTGAGTGCCTTTGCTGCAGCCGAAGACGGTAAATCATTAAAAATCGTCCTGGAACCATAATTTGCATGTCTGCCTCCTCGCCTCCAATTGTGCCGCAGCCGGTAATGACTGTTCAGGGACCCGCTCCTTATGAACGACTGGGGATTACCGACGCCCATAATCACGTATGGATAGAAGCCATCCCTGGGGCATGGGAAGGCAGTCCTGTCCTAAACCAATATGACCTTATCTTGAGGGAATTGATCGAGTACCATGGACGGGGTGGAGGCACTCTACTTGACTGCCAACCAGGTGGGTGTGGTCGGGATGGAAACAAGCTGTTCGAGCTTTCCAGGGCCTCCAAAGTTAATTTAATCGCCTGTACTGGTTTTCATCGGAAAAAATATTATTCCCAAGATTATTGGCTTTGGGGAGCGAGTGCCCAAGAAGTATGTGGCAGCCTGTGTTCCGAATTGGATCATGGGTTGGAAGAGACCCTCAATACACCAGACCACCTCAGAGCAGGGTTCATCAAAATTGCCCTCGAAGACAGCTGGGCAGACTGTCCGGAAGCCGCTATTGAGGGTGCCGCCACCGCGGCAAGCATGACAAAAGCGTTACTTGAAATTCACACCGAAAAAGGCTTGCTGGCTGAGGAAGCCTGCATTTATTTAATGGATAGAGGTGTGTTGCCCCACCAGCTGGTGTTATGTCACATGGATAAAAGACCAGATATAAGCCTGCACAAAGCCCTTGCTAACCTGGGTGTGCTGCTCGAGTATGACACATTTTATCGACCAAGGTACAGCCCAAATTCCAACCTCTGGCCGCTGGTTGATCACATGGTCAGTGCTGGATATTCAGACCGGATTGCTTTTGCGACCGATATGGCCGAGCCAGCTCTTTATCACAATATCGGGGGAGGTCCGGGATTGTCAAGCCTGCCTGCTGAAATTCAGGATGTATTAATAGAAAAAGGAATTCCGGAAACAGCCCGAAAGCAAATGCTGGGTGGAAATATTGCCCGCCGGCTTGCTGGCATTTATTAATTTATTGAGGAGAATGATATGGCTGACTTACCCTTTGTATTCACCCTTCCCATGCCCCTGGCAATCCCCTCCAGGGTGGATAATCATATTGAAAGGCGCCTATCCGCTATGCGCGGTCAGTTTGTAGATCAAGAAACCTATAACAAAATGCTGGCAGATGAAGATAAGTTGATCTATGAGGTATATGAGATTAAACGACCTGAAGTAGAAGGCGAATTGTTGGTGGGCGTCTCGATTGTCCATCCAGGAAAGGTTGGAAAAGAATTCTTCATGACCAAAGGGCACTTCCATTCCATACTTGATACAGCAGAAGTCTATTATTGCTTGCGTGGAGAGGGATATATGGTAATGGAAACGCCCGAAGGTGACACATCCGTTGAATCTCTTTCACCAGGGAAAGTCCTGTACGTACCCCCGCGCTGGGCACACCGGTCAGTCTGCACGTCCCGGCAAGAAGATCTGGTGACTTTCTTCGCTTACCCCGGGAATGCTGGTCATGATTATGGCACCATTGAACGTCAAGGTTTCCGAAAATTGGTTGTAGAAGGGGCGAACGGTCCTGAAATTGTTGATAATCCGCGCTGCCGATGATCTGGAGGAACGATGAATCTTAAAGAGTGTCGCTTGCTGGTCACACCCACATCTTATGGTAAAAATGATCCCCGCCTCAAGTTAGAATTGGAAGCACAGGTAGGTGAGGTAATATACAATCCAACCGGGAAGCCGCTTTCCTCTGCCGAGGTTGAACGGCTGCTGCCTGGTATAGATGGATATATTGCCGGATTGGATGCCATTGATGCAAATGCCTTAAGAACAGGCGACCGGCTTAAAGTGATCTCACGTTACGGAGTTGGTGTTGATAATGTGGATCTGAACGCGGCACGTGAAAAGGGGATTATTGTGACCAACACGCCTGGTGCCAATTCTGTCTCGGTTGCTGAACTGGCGTTGGGATTAATCCTGGCATTAGCTCGCCAGATCCCTGAAGCGGTTGAGGCGGTGCATCAGGGTAAGTGGCCTCGCTATGCTGGGGTCAGCCTTGAAGGCAAAACAATTGGGATATTGGGACTGGGCGCGATCGGTAAACAACTTGCCCGCCGTCTGTCTGGTTTTGACTGTAACGTTTTAGCATTCGATCCATTTGCGGATGCCGCCTTTGCAGAAGAAAATCACGTCGAGCTTAATACTATGGAAATGGTGCTCGAACGATCCGATTTTATTAGCCTGCATCTGCCACTATTGCCGGAGACTCGCAATCTGGTAAACGAGGACTTTTTAGATAGGATGAAGAAAGGATCTTTCCTGGTCAATACCTCGCGGGGAGAGGTGGTGGATGAAACCGCTTTGTTGCGAGCATTACAAAGTGGTCACCTCAAGGGGGCAGGGTTGGATGCTTTTACCATCGAACCTCCTGATCCAAAGAACCCACTGCTGGCATTACCGCAGGTGATTGCCACCCCTCATCTGGGTGCGCAGACCGATGGCGCTACCAGGAATATGGGTTGGTTTGCCACGCGAGATTGCCTGGCGGTATTAAAAAATGAGGCGCCGGCCTTTAGGATTATTTAGCAGCATTTAAATTAACATTTTTGGAGGAGATATGAACAAAGTAGAGCTTTTAGTAAAAGTGAAGGAGCTAGGATTGCTGGCTGTTATCCGTGGCCCATCTCCAGAATTAACCATCAAAATGGTTGAGGCGTTGGTTGCCGGTGGAGTATTGGGCATCGAAATTACCTATAGCACACCTAATGCAGAAGAAGTAGTCCGAGCCCTCTCCAGGATGTACGGCAACAGGATCGTACTCGGTATGGGCACCCTGACAAAACCCGAGCAAGCGCTTACTGCCAAAGAAGCTGGCGCATGCTTCCTGGTCAGCCCGGTGTGTGAGCCGCGCCTGGTGAAAAGTATGGCAGAGAGCGGTTTATTGATCATGGCAGGGGCGTTAACCCCCACCGAAGTCTTTCAAGCCTTTACCCTGGGCGCAGACGTAGTAAAAATCTTTCCAGGTTCACTGGGAGGGCCAGCCTATATTAAAGCGCTCAAAGGACCCTTCCCTTACATCCCAATGATGCCCACTGGCGGAGTTAACGCCGGCAATGTAGCCGATTGGTTTTCCGCCGGGGTGGTAGCTGTTGGCGCGGGGAGTGAGCTTTGCCCCCCGCAGCTGGCCAAGGATGGCAAATTTGATGAAATCTCAAAGCGAGCCGCAGAGTTCGTGCAGGTTGTAAAATCCGCCAGAGCATAGTCCCAAAGCATATGGATATCGATCATGTATCGTGAAAATTATCCGGTCGTTAAAAAGTTAGCTCCCACTTTTTATTTTATCGGTGTGACCACTACCAAATCTTCGATCATGAAAGTATTTCCATTGTGGATGGGAATCCTGGGAAGAGAAGATGTGGTCATGGAAGGTGTGGATTGTAAAATCCATGATGCTCCTGAAGCCTACCGAAAAGCGGTGGCTCAAATCAAATATGACCGACTTTCACTGGGTGCGCTCGTGACCACGCATAAGATTGACCTGCTCAATGCCGCGCGGGATATGTTTGATACCCTTGATCCATATGCCACGATCACCGGTGAAGTTTCCAGTATCTCCAAAATGGATGGACGTTTGGAAGGCCATGCCAAGGACCCCATCACTTCAGGAGCCAGCCTGGATGCGATCATCGAACCAGGTTACTTCGCCAAAACTCATGCCGAGGTGCTGTGCTTTGGGGCAGGAGGTTCTGGTGTGGCCACCCTGCTGCACCTGATCAATAAAAAAGATAAGGGAGATCGCCCCAGTAAATTCACATTTGTCAACCGATCTCAAGGCCGGTTGGACCATGCCAGGGAAATGGTGGGTGGATTAAAAACCGATATCGAGATTGAATACATTTGCAACTCAGACCCATTGATCAATGACAGGAACATGCAGAGCTTCCCTGCTTACAGCATTATCATCAACGCAACCGGGATGGGTAAAGACACACCGGGTTCGCCCATCACCTGGGAGGGAAAATTCCCCATGAACAGCATTGCATGGGAATTCAACTACCGGGGGGAACTGGATTTCATGCATCAATCCCTGGCGCAGGCGGAAAGCCGTAACGTTAAAGTGGAAGATGGATGGTTATATTTTGTGCATGGCTGGACGCAGGTCGTCGCCCAGGTCTTACATTTTGACCTCACCCCCGAATTATTTGACCAGCTGAATATGGCTGCGTCAACGGTCAGAGGAAAATAAGGGGATGGTATCAAGTCTATTTTGGGTGTAAAAGCTAATTGACGGAAGAAATTATTACTAACCAGCTCGATGAACGGTTTGGTGATCACCCGCCTAAATTGAAAGGTCGATCGCAAATGCTCCGTATACAAAGGATAGTTGGCCAAAATGATCGACCTAGCGTGCGTTCAGGCAAGGACCAGCGTAGAGAAAGCCACTCAATCATCATAGCGAAAACAGGAAACTAACCAACATTCGTTTGGAAAAAAATACGAATAGAAACAAATGCTGATCGAGCTGGGAGAGCAATTGATGAGGGTATGAGAGGAGGCTGGTAAGTGGAGAAATAGTGAATACTCGCTGCTGGAACATGGTTTGGGCACTGGATTGGAATTGAAGTAAGGAATTCAATAGCATTCATTTCGTGGTTTGGAAGAACAGATTGAATGGCAGCCCCCCCTCCCACACGTGAAAATTTGAAGACCATCCACGAATAAGGGCACGAACAGTGAAACCCGTAAGACACTACAGGTAAACGAATATAGGACGAATGGTGAAAACCTAAAGACACTACAGGTATACGAACGAGTGAGGTCTTGGTTTACGCTGCCAACCTGTGTAGGGAGGCGATAAAAACATATCCATCACCGGGGCTCCTTTAACATTAATGGCTGAGAGGGGTCCAGTTAGTCGAGATGTCATTGAATTGATCCAAATAATTCAATTCCATTCAATTAATCTTTTAGAAGAAATGGGTCAGTCTCAACGAATAGAATGAATGAGCAATATGGGAGGAAGTTAGGGAAGTTAAATGCTGTCACAATAACATTATAGCACAAATGTTCTAATTGTCAAGAGGGAAAGTTAGCTTCAGACAAAAGTTCGGACAAAGCCTCATAAATGGTTATTTTGAAAGGTCCTAACATTGAAATATCGTCAAATTGGAGATTGCCATGCCGCAAGAAGGGTACTTGCGGCTCGCAACAACTGTGTTGATTGTCAATGACGTGCATCCACAAATATTGTCCGATGTTTCGTCCGAAGGTCAGGGAAATACTTTTGGGGATATACGATTGTGTAAAAAAATGTCACACCTTCAAAAACGTGCATTGGCGTTTCATTTCATCCATGTTTCATAAGCCATATAGCAATTTAAATTTAGATAAACGAAAAACAGGGAGTGTGTCGAAAAAGGGTTAACTTAAAATTGCAATAATTTTTCTGGTTAATTTCAATCGACCATCTCTTGGAGGTGTAATCGGTAATTGAGGTACGACTGGGCCTTTAGGAAATAAATCGCGGAGATCCTTGGTAAAATTACATCACCATTTGAATCACCCATTGGAAAAAGTGAATTTTCGTCGCCAACTTTTATACGATACACTTTTTCTGGTTCGTGCAAGTCTACAAACTCCATCGTAGATGCCGTATCGGGGTCAGCAAAAGGCGCGATAAGGACAGGCACTCTCCTCAAACCACCGGGCAAGATGGAGATCTCAAAAAAGATGGGATTTAATTGC
>Ga0154666_1061_pt3 | contig 12486 bp, 13 predicted proteins | sample Rifle2008BG13ft_FD_116095 | JGI IMG/M metagenome (GOLD analysis project Ga0154666, IMG submission 116095) | Chloroflexi bacterium RBG_13_50_21 | reverse complement strand
TTTTGCTTTTTATATTATCTTTACTTAAGGTGTTTTTTACACTCCAGGTATGTGAGCACCGTGCTCACATAAGCTGCATGGCTCCACGTAAGAGGGCTGACCGATACCGGCTGGTCTGTATAGGGGTCCACCTGTTCGGCGAGGATTCCACTTGGCAGAGCATGTGCCGCCACCCATTCCAGAATTTCGAGCGCTTGATTTAGCGCCTTCGCATGCTTTGCAGTCAGTGAATACCATTCCGCCAGCCACAGCGTACAGATGAACCACGGATTCCCCGGCACATTGGAGATATCCTGGCTCACCTGGTGATAATGATCATTCATGTAGCGTGCCACACCTCCCACATTCGTCTTCACCCACAGCTGCTCTCGAATGGCTTGCATGGTAGGCACGATCTTCGGGTCATCCGGCGGGTACATGCCGAACTGCCATAAACCAACCAGGCTGGCATCAATCGTCCCATCAACTTCCCAGCTGCCATCGTCGTTTACATTCACCATTCGGGCAAAACGGTTGAGCCCAGGCTGCCACAGTTGTGCCTCTGCCCCTGCTTTTATTTCCATTACAGCTTGCTGGTATTTATGCGCCCGAGCAGTCTCACCAAATGCTTCGGCAAACTTTGCCGCCGCGTTCAAACCACCCCAGGTAGCTGCTACAGTCCAGCTTAATATTCCCAGGCGTTCCTCCCACAAATCGTAGCTTGGTAAGGGTAGACCGCTGCCCTTATCTCGGAAATCAGCCATGAAATCTGCCAATGGACAGATCAATGACCGGTACAGCGGTTTAATGAAAGCGACGTCTCCATAACGAGAAAAATGCTCCCACAATGCCCATAGGACGAGTGAAGTCTCATCCTCCTGGATGGGTAATAACTTTCCCCCGTCCACTGCCCACGGCAGCCAGCTGGAGGCCAGCGACCCATCCGGGTTGTATTTATGCAGCAGGTAGCCTTCTCGGCTGTGCACCTGGTCGCAGAATTTAAAGAATGCGCGTGGCAGGTCCAGATAGCCTGCCTTGTTCAGTGCATTCGCCACCAGTGCTCCATCGCGTGACCACATGTAGCTGTAAGTATCCCGCACATCCGATGAGATATCCGAATCATTGGCGGCAATGATCGCACCCCCCTCATCAATCTGAGTGCGAATGGTGAGCAGGCTGCGTTCATATTCATCTCTGACTGGCTGTGGCAGCTCGTTCAACTCCGGGAGATGTACTCGCAGCCACAGGCGCCAGAAGGCTATCGTCCGGTCGATGAAGGACTGCGGACCTCGCTGGCGCACCATTCGATTTAGAGTGGTCACACTTTCAAAATTCGACCCGACTGCCATCCAATAATATAAAACGCTCGTCTCGCCTGCCTTGACCTTCAGGTTAAAGCCCACAGTTGAGTCAACCGACCCATGCGCCACTACCCCGCCTTCCAGCTGTCCATCCTCCGCGTCCCTCCACGTGCCCTGCAGGTTATGGATTTCCTTCAACCCGCACGCCCATTGGTGGATGCCCGTCACCAATCCGGGGAAATTATCCTGGGAAGGGTCCCAGCCAGGTCCTGGCTCTCCATCACCCATCGCAACCGCTCCATTCATCATGAACCAGTATTTTTCTTTGTAGTGAAAGATCGCCCTGCGTTCAGGCTCGTAATAGGCCGTATCCCCGATTTCGTTGCCTGCGATGTGAAAATCATGATGGAAGAATACCCGGATCTCGCGATCTCTTGGCTCAAGGTTTCTGACCTCCATCCGCCGGATGAACAGGTCTTCGTGGAAATCCACCATATCTGCACATTGAATATTAAAATTAAGCTCTGGATGCTCCAGCCTCACCTCACTGACCAGGGTTTCAGCTTGATATTTAAGCGAGCGCTGCCACTTTTCATCATCAAACCAGCGAAACTGTCCTTCCACCCACACTCCGGTGCGGAATGTATGCCCCAGGGCGTGGTTCTCCTGCCCAACATGTGGCCAATACAAGTCGCGGATTTGATAACTTTGGTCGAACGCTACTAATAAACTGCCATTTCCTAGCGGTAGGTCTCTGGGCATACTTATCCTCCTTAACATAACCCTTGGCATCATTATATGGGTTATCTACAAACCCAATATTAATGTTTTAATAGCTTGCTGCCGTTCCCCGCCACCGAAGGCTGTCGTGCCGCATCTAATGGGTATAGAGGCAGAAAAATGACCAGTTTAGATGACTTTCGCAAGATGAAAGATGATTTCTTCGTCCAGGATGGCCAAAGCCCGCTGACCCCCGGACAAAAAAAGGTGTTTAAGGGACTCAATTATTTTCCACCCAATCCAAAATTAATCCTTGAAGTTATAGTTGAGGAATTCCCGGATAAACAGCGCATCGAGATGCAAACCACCACCGGGGATATTCAGTTGTACGAGCGCTATGGCAAATTCGCTTTCTCGGTTGACGGCCATTCCGCTGAGCTCACCATTTACCATAGTGAAAATGGTTATTTTTTACCCTTCGTTGATAGCCTGGCGAGCAGGGAAACTTACCCCGCCGGGCGCTACCTCGAGCCAGAATCATCGGGCAACAACCGCTTTAGCGTGGACTTCAACCTGGCTTATAACCCATATTGTGCCTATAACGATTTGTGGTCTTGCCCCCTCACACCTTTTGAAAACCATCTAAAAGTCCCCATCCGGGCTGGTGAAAAACTTTTTCCTCATTGATCAATAAAAATCAGGTTGAGGGCGATCACTTTCCACCCTCAACTTCTCCATCCATCTATCAATTCTATCGCGTATAACTTTCCAACTTTCTAACGTTTAAACAGTTAATGGTTTGCGATAGGTTGTGTGCCTTTTCACCACCGCGTAGCCCATGCTTTCATACAGGTGCAGCGCTCCTGAAATATTCTCGGCGTCCACACCCAGCCCCGCCTCGGTCATCCCGCGCTCCTTGAGGGCACTCAAGCTCCGCGCGATCAATACCTTTGCCAGGCCTTGCTTCCTCCACGGACGCCGCACGCAGATATTCTCCGTATAGCCTCGTTTGCGACCATACTTCTCGTTCTCGTCTTTATTGATGAAGCTCAACACCATACCCGCTACCTCGTCGCCCTGCCAGGCAACCCGCCATAGGCTGGAGTCGAAATCCGGGTCACTCATCATCTGTTCGAACGCCTCCCACGGGTCGGGGATGTAGCCCCAATGGTCGCGGAATGCCTCATTGGAAGCTTCCCATATCATGCGCATGTGCTCGGGTTTCACCTCTCGCACTTCTACCCGGTTCGGCAAGGGTAGATCAGGAATATTCTCCAGGTCAGGTCGTACCATCTCGAATGCGTAGCGCGCTGGTCGGTAGCCTCGCCGTTCCAGCAGGTTTATCCTGTCAGTCTCACTGCTGCTGACGAAGTTATCCAGCAGGCAGGTAGCCTCCGCTGGCAGCTGACCGCTTTCCTTGAGCTGCCCGGCAATCTGTCTGAGCCGTTGCTCATTGAATTGCAGCAAAGCGCTTCCAATCCCTTTACGCCGCCAGTGCGGTAGCACGTTGCCCAGTTGAAAGCCGATCCATTGACCGCTGCCTTCCACTGCCCACCACGTGCGGCAGTAGCCGACCACTTCCTCATTAATTTCGGCAAATTGCATGTCTGTGTATGGATCACAATTCACCAGGTGGCTGTAATTATTGGCGATATCTTCCAGCTTCTCGGCGCGTTCGATACCATCCGCCGACGCGCATCCATGTATGATAGCCAGCATTTTGGGGTAATCCACTTCGCCCCGAAAACCGCGTAAAACCAGCCCTGGAATTTCTTTGATTCTGGCCTGAGTTTTCTCTTCTAGAATGTCTGTATAGATGTTCATGATGTTATCCTTATTTTTCAATAATCATTTCTTTTTTCTGGTTCAGATTCCATTAGGAATCGATCTTTCATTAGCGAAATTACATAGAAAATAAAGATCTATTTCCATAATTCTCAGTAATCTGAGTGCTCTCAGTGCTCTCTGTGGTTTATTTATCGATCGATGCCTTCGCCTCACCACCATCCACTACAGCCCCTCCACCGTTATTCGGCAGCTTGAACTTGAACCACGCCGGGATGGCGCTTGCCAGGGCTGCCAGACCAGTCACGTAGAATGGCAGGCGCGGGCTGTAGCGTTCCCATAGTTGAGCCCCAGCCCACGGAGCTGGCAGCGATACCAGCCCAAGGCTGGTGCCGAACAGACCGAATGCCGTACCCCTCAGCTTCTCCGGCACCGCTTTGCTGATCAGCGAATTGTAAGCTGGCGACATCATCCCTGCACCCAGCCCGAAAAGTGCCCACACCAGCGCATAGCCCCAGAACCCTTTCACCTGCATGAAAGTGAACATGGCGATGAACTCGGTTATAAAACCCATCACGATACCCAGCCGTTCACCCTTCTTATCTGCCAACCATCCGGCTGGCATGGTGACCAGCATCATGAAAACGCTGAATATTGAACCCAGCCATCCAATTTGCTGGAAGGTCATCCCTCCAATTTGGTCCAGGTAGACCGGCATCAGGTTTCCGGAGAGTGAAAAGGCAATGTCGCGCACTCCATCCGTGATCAGCACCCAGGTAATTAAGCCCCCGCTTAGCAACAGCCCAACCATTGCACCCAGGTTGCTGCGCAGGTTGCCCAGCGATAATTTTTGCGGATTGGCCTCATGACCTCGCGCAGCGGTGCGTGCCATGCTCACCCGAATGATCGTTCCACCGAAATAAAACAGCCACGCCACAGCCAGCATGATGCGAAAGCCATAAGCATCCGCCAGGTATCCACCCAGAGGTGGTCCTACCACCCCCACGATCATGAACAGTGTATCCGAGATGCCGAACACGCGTGCCCGGTTCTTCTCAGCCGATTGCTCGGCAATGAAGGCGCTGAAGCTGGGACCGATCAGCGAACGCGTGATTGCACTGAAGAACATCCCGCTCATCACCCACTGCCAGGTGGGCGCGAAGATGAAGCCCACAAAGGTCAGGTTACCTGCTACGCTTCCGAATGCAATGCTGCGCAACCGCCCCAGTGAATCAGAGACCCATCCACCGAGGATCTGTACCACCAGTGGAATGATCTGCGAGATGGTGAAGAACAACCCAATCTGCGCCACCGATGCATTCAGCTCTTTCAGATACAGCGGTAGCAGCATCCCGTACATCTCGCCGCCGATATTCGCCAGGATCATGGCTATCATAAACAGCAGCAGCATTTTATTCATTAATGGCTCAGCTTTCACTGAGCTATTTGCATTCTCCATATATTCTTCCTGTAATATCTCGCTTGCATACCTTTATTGTAGGTCAGGATTACGCCTGACCTTTTAGACCACGGGTTTAATCGCTCGTGTGGCAAAATAGCCCGGCATGTACTTCCCCAGGGGGGAATTCTGTTTGTCTTCGTAAAATCCTGTCAGGACGAAACCGGCCTCCAGTTGCCCACCGATCTGATCCTCCAGGGAGTGGCTGAATTCCAACGGCGTTTCATCCCCAAAGATACGCTGCCGTTCCTCGTCACTCAGCTGGGTGGCATCAAACGGCAGTGGATATCTCACCTCGAACACACCCTTCTCTGCTAATGGGATATCGAACACATACATGCACGGGTTGCCAAACCCTGCCAGTAAAACACCTCCCGGGCGCAGCACCCGGAATGCTTCCCGCCAGACCGGGCGCACCTCCGGGCAGAACACATTCGATACAGGGTGAAAAACCAGATCAAAACAGCCATCACCGAAAACCGATAGGTCGCGCATGTCACCCTCGGTGGTGATCAGCACCAGCCCTTCTCGTTTGGCAACCATCTGGTCCTGTTCCAGCTGCTTGGGGGAATTATCAAAAACAGTGACGTTTCCTCCCGCCGCCGCAAAGATCGGCCCCTGCTGCCCTCCACCCGATGCCAGGCACAGGATGTCCACCCCGTGCAGGTCCTCGGGGAACCAGGAGCGCGGTACAGAAGTCTGCTCGGTTAATAATACTGACCACTCCCCCTTCCGCGCCGCCGCGATCACCTCCGGGCTGGAGGGTATCGTCCAGGGGTTGCCATATTCCACTTGCCTATCCCATTTCTCACGGTTGTAAGCTCTCACGTCCATCTCACACATCCTTTTCATAGGTTCCCAATTGATTGACGATCCGGAAACCCACCGATTCATATAGCTTTATGGCGGCAGGGTTATCCTCAAACGTGGATATAATTGCCTGTTTCATTCCTCCAGCTTGCAAGCGGCGGAGTCCCTCCAGCATGACGGCTCTTCCAAGCCCCTTCCGTTGAAAGTCTGGGTGGGTGCCAACAGGCTCGAACAGCCCCACCTTATTGACCACGTCCATCCACACGATGCAGAATGCGCCGATCTGCCCATCCGGGGTGATTGCGACAATATCCAGGTTGTGGCAATAAACCGGTGAGCGCATAAAGTTCCGAAAGCGCTCCAAGTAGCGCTCGAAGGGTGCGCTTGAGCCGAAAGCCCCATACTGGGCTCTTGCCCTGGCATCCACCTCCGGCTCACCCTTGCATGACCTCACCATGAAATCTCCCGGCACCTGGGCAGGTAGAAGCGCTATATCCAGGTTTCGGGTGAGATGCACGTATCCCCTCGCCAGCCTGTAACCTCGCTGCCTGAGATGCTCACCCAGCACCTCATCATCATGCAAGACCCACAACACATAGATTGTTGTCTTTCCTTGTCTTCGTGTAACCTGCAGTGCTTTTTCCTCAGCCCATAGTAACATCTCTTGAGCTGGTGAGCTGCCTCGGAGTTCTGGCTGGATGAAAATGTCAAATCCGGCAAAAACAGGCGAGGCTAATGCCCAACCCAGCAGCCGCCCTGGTTGTTCAGGGTCATCCCACAGATAGATATGCTCCCAGTAATCCCCTTCCAGGGGCGGGTAGTATAACCACCAGGTCAGGTCTCCTGTGTGTATATAATAGGTGCCATTGCTAGCTTGTCTCCCTGCCACAAGCAGGCTGCGCATAGCCTCCAGGTCACACTCATCCCGATATGGTCGTGGTTTTATCATACCTTTTCCACCATCTTTTCCCATTCATTAGTCAATTTTTCCAGCTCAGCCTGAGCTTGTGCGTATTTCCAGCTTATTTCATTCAGAGCTTCATAACTCTTCGAGCTTCCCGTGTGATGAAGCTCCTGCGATATGCGCTGCACTGCTTGCTCCTGGTTGTGGATGCGTTCCTCCAGCATCGATAGTGCCTGCTGACGTCTGCGCGTCTCCCGGCTGTTATCACGCCTCAGCGGTTTGGAAGGCAGCAGCATCCGTCGAGGTTGGGAGGACGTAGCCACCCGCTGCAGCACAAACTCTTGATAGGTGCCATCGAATACATTCAGTCGCCCATCACGCAGCTCCCAGATTTGGCTTGCCAGCTGGTCGATCAAGTAGCGGTCATGTGAGACCAGCAGAATGGTTCCTGCAAAATCCTGCAGCACCTGCTGCAGCACTTCGCGTGCCGGTAGATCGAGGTGGTTGGTTGGCTCATCCAGGAGCAGGAAATTCGCCCCGCGTAAAGCCAGGATTGCCAGCGCCAATCTTCCCCGTTCGCCTCCACTCAACGCGCTGATGGGTTTGAACACATCATCACCCCGGAACAAATACTGTGCCAGGTGACTGCGCGCTAACCCAGGGTCCATCTCCCGGTTGTTGAGTAGCTCATCCAGCACTGTGGCATCGGGGTTTAGTTCATCGTGCGCCTGGGCAAAATATCCAATCTCCAGGCTGGCTCCCAACCGCACCTCGCCGTTCAGGGGTTCCACCTGCCCAAGCAGGGTTTTTAGGAAAGTCGTCTTACCGCTTCCATTCGGCCCGATCAATGCGGCACATTCGCTGCGCCTGAGCTCAAGTTGCTTTGCCTGGAATAGCACTTTTCCAGGGTAGCCGATCTCCGCTTCTTTCGCCCTCAGGATGATGTTGCTGCTGTCTTTGGATGGTACGAGTCTCGGTCGGATGAGCGGTGGGCGTGCGGGCATTTCCAGGGCATTCACCTTGCGGATGCCTTCGATAACTTCCAGGGGTTTGTCTGCTCGCAGGTCAAGATCGTGCCATTTCCTCCCGCTGCGCAGCACCATGATCCCATACGTATCCACCGCCATCAGTTCACGCGTTACCTTGCGCAGTACCCCCAGGGCACGTGCATGTGTGCTGGCGCGCACCCAGTTGCGCTGGACGAAATCCATTTCCTTTTGCAGGCGTTCCTTCTCTTCCACGAATACACGCTGAGCATATTCCCACCGTGAATCACGTTGGAGCAGGTAGCTGCTGTAATTGCCCGAATACACTTCAATTCCACTGTGGCTCATTTCCCAGATGGAATTTACCGAGTTATCCAAAAAATACCGGTCGTGGCTCGCCACCAGCACCGCCCCTTCCCATTCCTTCAAGGTATGCTCCAGCCACTCAATGGCTTCAGCATCCAGATGGTTGGTGGGCTCGTCCAACATCAGCAGGACTGGTTTTTCGAGCAGTAGCCGGGCTAACAACAGCCGCGTTTTCTGACCACCACTCAGGTGATCCAGGGGCATTTCCCAGGTTTGCTTGCCCAGGCCCAATCCCTGCAGGGTTTGTTGGATGCGCAGGTCATAGTCGTAGCCGCCCGCGTGCTCAAAAGCCGCTTGCAGATCACCATAAGTGGTTAGTATTTCTTCGGTGTAACAGCCACCTGCCATGTCAGCTTCCAGCTTGTGTAGGTACATCTGCTGGTCCTGCAAGCCGCTGAATACACTCAGCATTTCACCATACACTGTGTTTTTATCCCTGGCAAACGCCAGCGGGTACGCGGTCTCGGCAGAATCCCTTGTGCCTGAGGTTTGCCCAAAATCACCTATACCCGAAGTTTTACTGAGGGTATCACTGGCTTCCTGGCGCAGGTATCCCAGACGCTTCCCACGCGCTATATGAATGCTGCCCGTGGTGGGTTGGTTCAAACCTGCCAGGATCATCATCAAGGATGTTTTTCCGATCCCGTTCGGTCCGATCAAGCCAATCTTGCTGTCATTGGCAACCGTCACCGATATCCCATGGAATAGATCAAATGCCCCAAAGAATAAACCTAGATTTTTCGCCGACAAAATAGACATTCTTCCCTCATTCGTTCTCGTAGGGGCGAAGCAGCAGGTAAAGCTGCTGCTTCGCCCTTCTTTCAATCATCCATTCCGGTGTAATTTACCGGTGCGCTTGGCATAGCGTTCAGCCAGGCCAAATACCTTTAGTCCCACCGGGATGGCTACCACACCCATCAGCAGCGTCGGCCAGATGTACTGCCACAGCTGCAAGGTGGATGTGCCTTCCAACAAAGCCCGTCGGGTGCCATCCAGCACGTATGTCGCCGGGCTGTAGACTGCCAGCTTCTGCAGGAAATCCGGCAGCACCTCCACCGGATAATACACCCCCGAAACCAGCAGCAGGATGGCAATGATGACGTGGGTCATCTGTGAGCCCCGCTCTGGGAAGAGCAGCGGCAGCACCGAGCCCATCACGCCTACACCGATGAACGATAGGCTCCCCGCCAGCAGCATCACCGTGCCGCCAAGCAGGTTGGCACGGCTCAGGTCGATCTGGAAGATTGCCACCGTCACCGCCAGGATGATCCCGGTTGAGAACATACTGTAGACGACGGCCCACAGCGTCTGACCCGCCATGTGGGTGATCCGCCGGATGGGCGCCATCAATGTGTATTCGATCGTGCCTTCCCAGCGTTCCATCCCGATCACGTCCGTGATCCAGTAGAAAATTAAAGACAAATAGCGCCAGACCAGTGTCCCCACCACCAGGTAAAGTACCAGGTAGCGACCATTCGCCTCGCTTGCTCCACCAATCTTTTCCATGCCCAGCCCGATGAAGCTTACCGACAGGCTGTTGGCGATGGAATAGACGATCCATACCAATTCCCACGACCAGTAGCGTTTTACCAGGTTGGCATTGCGTTCCATGAACGCGTAAGTTGCTCTGAATTCATTAACTAATGTAGCCATTTTAATTACTCCAAAAATACTAGCCGGTATCCTTGGTGAGCCATTCCTCCCGCAGGATACCCATAAAGATCAAATCCCACCGACGTCCCTCTCGGTAAAGATATTCACGCGCCCGTCCCTCGTGAACAAAACCCGCCTTCTCATATGAATGGATGGCGCGCGGGTTGTATTCGAAAGTATCGAGTGCCACCCGCCTTAAGTTCAGCTCATCGAAGGCAAACCGTAGGATCACCTTCATCGCATCTGTGCCATAACCCTTGCCCCAGAAGTTTCGCTCTCCGATCCCGATCCCCACAAAAGCTTCACCATGGGGGAAGATATCTCCTTCCAGATCGGTAAAGCCTATCAAGCGATCACCGTCCAAAGTCTGTATGCCGAAAGTGTATTCCGAACGGAGTTCCTGCTCTTGTTCTTTCGTGATCAAGTCGATCAGCTTTTTCACCGAATATTGGTTGGCCGGTTCAGAATCCAGCAGACGCCTGAATTCAGAATCCCGGTCCCAACGATTGATTGCTTCTGCCACGGCTGGTGGCTCTAATGCCACCAGCCGCACCAGGGTTCCGCACAATATGTTTGTATCCATAAATCACCATCCAATCATTTATCGAAGGATCCCTGTCTTCGAGTCTTCCTGGTATTAGCTGGTCATGCTCTCTTTAGCCAGCCACTCTTCTCGCAGGATGCCCATGTACAAAAAGTCCCAACGCTTGCCATCTCGCTGCAACACCTCACGGATACGCCCTTCATGGACGAAGCCGACCTTCTCGTACGATCGGATTGCGCGTGGGTTGTACTCAAAGACGATCAAGCTCACCCTTCTCAGGTTTAGCTCGCTAAAAGCATAGCCCAGCATCACCCGCATGGCATCTGCCCCGTAGCCCTTGCCCCAATATTTCCGCTCACCCAGGGCAATCGCCACAAATGCGTCACCATGCTGCATAAAAAGATCGAACAAGCCAATAAAACCGATCAACGTGTCGTCTTCAAGCGTGCGAATGGCAAAGAAAATCTGATCCGATGGACCTTTTTCAAGATCTTTTTCGAGCCACTCTTTCCACTTCTTCTCCGAAAGCAGCCTGGATGGCTCGGTATCCAAAAAGCGCACCCAGCCTGCATCCTGGTTCCAGCGGGAAAAATGCCCCGCCATCACTTCCGGGTTCTCAGCTGCCAGTCGCACCAGCTCTCCGTGCAGCAAATCATTGTTCATGGTCAACTCCCCCAATCATTTGCGTCGCCTGCCACTCATCTCGCAGCAGTCCAAGGTGGATCGAATCCCATGTCTGCCCATCTCGCAGGATTGCCTTGCGCCGGCGTACTTCTTCCACAAAGTTGAATTTTTGGAAGAATGTCACTGCTTCAGGATTATCCTCGGTCACGACGGCAGATACACGGTATAGATTTAGCTCGCGGAAGGCGAACCGCAGGGTCAGCTGTAACGCTTCACTCCCATAGCCTTTACCGCGATCAGCCGGGTCGCCGATCGCCAGTTTCAGGCTGCACACCCCATGTGTCCATTCGATCCCTTCAATTCGCACGAAACCAATCAGCCTTCCATCCTCCCTGCCTCGGATAGTGAAATGAAACAATCGGTGGGACTCTTCCACTTCCTTCTCGATCGCCTCGTATTTTTTCTTGACCTGGGCAATGGAGAGCGGCATGGCAACCCGGCGGCTTAGGGCGCGCTGAAGCGAAAGGTCATGCGTCCAGCGTGATTCCACCGCCGGGTCCTTCTCATGGTCAATGGGTGACAGGCGGATCAATTTACCTTCAAAGAGCTGTGTGTCGATACTCATGCAAACGTCTCCTTATATCCTTTTACAATTGAATGCGTCCCCAGCCCGAACTATCACTTAAGCTTTTAACTAGGGATGCAAGAATTTCCCATGCTTTTCGAAGCAATCTCCTCAGTACAAGATAGAGATTGCTTAATCGCATATTCTGTTCCTCGATATTACAATCTCTTGTTTCTAACATTTTAACCTTCCTCTTCCGATACCAGCTTGTTCCCGGTCAGTTCCAGGAACACCTCTTCCAATGTTGGCTCATGCCCGTTGCGTGGGATGAGCTTCTTGAGTTCTTTCGGCGTATCCAGCGCTACGATCTTGCCATTATCCACGATTGCAATCCGGTGGCACAGCGCTTCCGCTTCACCCATATCGTGTGTGGTGAGCAGGATGGTGGTGCCGTGGAGTTCGTTCAGCTCACGCACCACTGCCTGCACTTCGTGCTTGGAGCGTGGGTCTAATCCCGTCGTGGGCTCATCCAGCAGCAGCAGCCTCGGGTGAGAGAGTAGCGCACGTGCAATCGCCACTTTCTGCTGCATGCCACGCGACATCTCTTCCATGGGCTGTTGAATGGTGTTCTTTTCCAGGCCCAGGCGGGTAAGGATCTCCACCACCTTACGGCGAGTCTCCTTCCCATCCATCCCATACAGGCGCGCTCCATACAGCAGGTTCTCCATCGGCGAGAGCTTCTTGAAAAAGCTGGCTTCCACCGAAACACGGTTGATCAGGCGTTGGACCT
>Ga0154666_1172_pt1 | contig 12738 bp, 16 predicted proteins | sample Rifle2008BG13ft_FD_116095 | JGI IMG/M metagenome (GOLD analysis project Ga0154666, IMG submission 116095) | Chloroflexi bacterium RBG_13_50_21 | reverse complement strand
AACATTCGGCAGGCGTGTCGTATGGGTATGTGGTGGCGTTCTCCTGTGATGGTCAGGTTTGGGTCTTCCGTTTGGATGGTGCCAATCCATACACCACTAAGGAACTGGTTAGCTGGACGAAGAGCGATTATATCCTGGCGGGCACCAACAAGCAAAATGTCATGGGCATCCAGGCTATCGGCGATAAGCTGACCATTTTTGCCAACGGGCACCAGATCGCCCAGGTGACAGATAACAAGTATACCTTTGGCCGGTATGGGGTCTTTGTCAGCCCAGACGTAACCGCAAATTACACCTACCGGGTCGTGCGGATGACTTATTGGGATTTGCCCCCGCCACAATAATATGGGTGCATTTAAATTTTAATCCACGGGGCTGCCTGGAATGAACTGCCAGACAGCCCCGAATATTCTAAAGAATATTGGAATAACCTACGTTTTTGAAAGCCCTTTACGCCTTGCCCTCATGTCGCGAGTGTGCTAAAATATGAGCCGCACGATTAAATGGTAAACGATATCGAACTGCTTATGAATATGAATCGGAGTGAAGTTTCTGGAATGACTGTTGTCGTTGTCGCTGCCCCTGAAGAGGGCGGCGAATCTGATAGTCCTGACTTACCATCAGGCCTTTTCCATTCAAATAAAGCTGGTATTTATCTGGAAGCATAGCAGGGAAGCTGCATTTTGCGTATTTTAACTTCCCGGAGGCTTGGCTTCCGGGAAGTTTGTTTTAAGGAGGCTCCTATATGATCACCATCTACAAGAGTATTGAACACGAGCTGTGCACCATCCCCGACCCAGTTGTTGGGAGCTGGCTGAATGTCGTCCAACCCACCATGGAGGAGATATCCCACCTGATTGAATTGGGCATCCCCCATGATTACATCACATATAGCCTGGATGTTGATGAGCGTGCTCGTTCAGAACGCGAAAATGGTGAGCACTTGATCTTGTTGCGTGTCTCATATTTTGAAGGCGAGTCTGCGGATATCCCTTACATTACCATTCCCCTGGGTATTATCCTGACGGACCATTATATCGTCACCATTTGCCGACAAGAAAATGAGGTTGTGCAAGAATTGATGCGGCTCAAGGACCTCTCTACAGTGAAGCGCAACCGTTTTGTGCTCCGCCTGCTTCTGAGGGCGGCGACCCGTTACCTGACCCATCTACGGCAGATCACCAAAGCCGTGGATGCCCTGGAAGATCAGCTCCAGCTTTCCACCCGTAATAAGGAGGTGCTTGCGCTGCTCAAGTATCAAAAGAGCCTGACCCTATTCACCACCGCCCTGAAATCCCACGAGCTAATGATGAAGCGCCTCCAGCAAAGCCAGATATTCCGCGCTTTTGAAGAAGACGAAGACCTGTTGGAAGATGTGCTCACTGAAACCCAACAGGCAATCGAGATGACCAATATTTCCAGCAATATCCTCAGTAACATGATGGATGCATTCGCTTCAATCATCTCAAATAATCTGAATACCGTCATGAAATTCCTGGCTTCGATTACCATCATCGTCAGCTTGCCAACCCTGATCACCAGTTTTTATGGCATGAACGTTAAGCTGCCCTTCGATAGCCAGGCACTGGCATATCTGGGAATATTAATCCTGGTTGTTGTATTGACAGCCGCGGTAGGAATCATCTTCTGGAAACAGGACTGGCTGTAAAAGGACCTGGTGATGCCCCAATAATACCTTTTGAGACATCACCAGGTTTCTTCTATTTTTAAAATCCTCTAAACAAATTCTAAGCAAATCTACATAGTAGAATTAATCATAACCTGATACAGTTGGTCATTCCTCTCCAAATCTGGTAATTTTGAGGCACATCATGGATGAATGGCTTAGCTTGAGTCAGGCAGCAAAACAATTGGGGGTCCATCCAAGCACCGTCCGGGTATGGGCGGACCATGGTTATTTACCCGCTCAACGCACCCAGGGTGGTCATCGACGCTTCCGCCGATCAGATGTTGAAATTCGCATGCACACCCGACATGATACGGTAACCCCCGAAGCCACATCCATTTATGCCAATGTCTTACGTAATACACGCCTCCAAATCAGCGAAAGTAATTTGGAGGCAGAGCCATGGTACCATAAGATGGATGATGAAGCCCGCCAGCAGTACAGGTTGAGCGGGCGCTCGTTAGTGCAGGGATTGATCAGCCACCTGACCTCAGATGATGAAGGACTGGAAGCGGAGGCACGATCCCTGGGATATGAATACGCCTCTCGCGGCCAGAGAGTGGGATTAACCAGTATAGAAGCAGCCCACGCATTCCAATTCTTCAGGACATTGGTTATGGATTCAATTCTAACCACCTACGAAGACATAGAGGTAAGCTCACCGAAAGTGTGGGCAGAATTGTTTCGCAGGATGAACACTTTTTCGGACTTAATCATCATCACATTACTTGAAACCTATGAAGCCATCCAGCGTGGAAGCCATTAGCCGAGCACATCGTGGATAATAAATTTAATCTCGGAGAATAAAATGCAATATCTGCCAGTTCTATCAACGATCGTTACCTTCATCTTTGCGGCTTCGGTTTTTAATCGCTTCAGGGTGAAGCATGGATCACACCTATTGTTTTGGGGTATAGGTCTTGTGCTGTATGGAGTTGGTACGTTAACCGAAGTGCTCATGATGTTTACCTATAATGAATTAGCACTAAAGTTATGGTACTTATGTGGGGCGATGTTGACGGCAGCCTGGCTCGGACAAGGTACGATCAATCTGCTGGTGCGCCGGCGAGGTGTTGCCAGCACCCTGAATATAATCCTCATTACCGTCAGTCTGCTCGCATTGATTCTGGTGCTACTGGCACCGGTTACAACAGTAGCGGCAACATATAACCCGGCACAGCCAGTTTCGGCGCAATACAAAGATATCCTCACCCGTTCTGGCATCATAGTCCTGCTAACCATCATACTTAATATCTATGGAACTTTCACGCTGGTGGGTGGCGCCATTTATTCCGCATATATCTTTTGGCGCAAGAAGGTGCTTTTCAACCGCATGGTTGGTAATGTTTTGATTGCTGCTGGGGCGATCCTGCCCGCGATCGGTGGCTCATTCATACGCATGGGATTGCCCGATTTTCTCTATTTGAGTGAGTTCCTAGGCGTCATCCTGATGTACATCGGTTTCTTGCAAGCCACTGTCACTGTACCGGTAAATTCCACCTCAACGGCTTCCACAGCTTAAGCCTTCTTGGATTGATTCGAGGGTAAATACGCACGAATAAGAAGGAGATGTATTATGAAAGGCGATTCGGTTAGCTATGTATCTATTGATGAGTATATAGCCTCTTTTCCGGCAGAAATCCAGTATAAACTGGAACAAGTCCGCGCAACCATTAAAGCTGCGGCTCCTGAAGCTACAGAAAAAATCAGCTATCAAATGCCCACTTTCTACCTGTATGGTAATCTTATCCATTTTGCCGCTTTTAAAAATCATATCGGCCTTTATCCAACGCCAAGTGGTATTGAGGTGTTTCAACAGGAATTATCACAATATGAAGGCTCAAAGGGTGCTGTAAAATTTCCGCATGATAAACCCTTACCGTTGGATCTGATCAGTAAGATTACCAAATATCGGATCGAGGAAAACCTCAAAAAAGCGGAGATAAAAGCGGGAAAGAAAAAAACAGGTAAGTAAGGTATCGGAACGATCAACTATCCCATTAAAGATATAGCGCGTGCAAAGATGCTATTCAGCAAGCTTTTAGAGGTTGAGCCTTATATGGATGAACCCTATTATGTTGTATATTTGATCGGAAACCAGGATATTGGTTTAGACCCTAACGATGATGTCCAAGGGATGACGGGGTCGGTCAGTTATTACCATAGCGCTGGCCCAAATATGCCGGTGAATCATTCAAACCGAGTAGTGATTCAAGACCGGACGGTTTATCAAAACATGGTTCTGGCAAGTAGGGCTCGTAAACAGAGTGCATGAACAGGGATCGTTCCTAAATTCCCTCAGTCTCTATTCGATATAAAGACTGAGGTTTTTTTTAAGCTATAATCACTTTATCAAACGATTTTTCCGCCTTGATACCACCAGATCTCCTATTGGTCAAAATCACCCTGCCTCTTTTGATCTTTATCTATATCTCCTGCTCTTGCACTCCAGGCACAATCCCGCAAGACACAATCACTTCCTATACACCGACGACCACCATATCGGATTGGTACACCACATATTTCACGGATCCATCCAACCCAGCAGCTTCATCCTACCGAGGCGGGATAGATGAAAACCTGGCGGCTGCCATCGACCAGGCACGCATCAGCGTGGATGTAGCAATATATGATCTTAACTTGTGGTCTATTCGCGATGCGTTGATCAATGCTCATCGCCGTGGAGTTACTGTACGCATGGTCACGGAGAGCGACAATATGGATGAGATGGAAGTCCAGGAGCTCAAAGAAGCGGGCGTTGAGGTATTGGGTGATCGCCGGGAAGGATTGATGCATGATAAGTTTGTCATCATCGATCGTTCTGAGGTCTGGTCTGGCTCGATGAATTTCACCACCGGTGGAGCTTACCTCGATAATAACAACCTGATCCGCTTGCGATCATCCAAATTAGCTGAAAACTATAGGCGGGAATTCGAGCAAATGTTCCTTGATGATCGTTTTGGACCTGACAAAATCCAGAAAAATCCCAATCCAACGATTATGGTGAATAACAGCCTGATCGAGATGTATTTTTCACCCCAGGATGGCACACTGGAACACATCCTGGAGGTAGTGAATTCGGCACAGGAAAGTATCTACTTCCTGGCATATTCTTTCACCTCCGATGAGTTGGCAGATGCCTTGGTAGAGCGGGCAAATTCAGGTGTGACCGTACAGGGGGTATTCGACAGAGACCAGTACCATTCGAACTCAGGAACCGAGTTCGATAATCTGAGTAATGCTGGTATTGTGGTCAACCTGGATGGCAATCCACGTCTGATGCACCACAAGGTTATGGTGATTGACCAGCAGATCGTGATCACCGGGTCGTATAACTTTAGCAGGAATGCTGAGCATTACAATGATGAAAATACCCTTATAATTCATAATCAGGATATTGCTACAGAATATCTGACGGAATTTCAACAAATTTATGACCGATCACAAAGGTGAACGATGATGGAAACCAATGGAAAATTTTACCTGGGTCGTGTCTTTGATGCCCAACAATCGAAGGCAACCGAACAGACACTACTTTATGAACCAGCAGACCTGACCACCCATGCCGTCGTCGTTGGTATGACTGGCTCAGGCAAGACCGGATTATGCATCGATCTTCTGGAAGAGGCAGCATTGAACAATATCCCTGCACTGATGATCGATCCTAAAGGAGATATGACCAATACCTTACTGCATTTCCCAGATCTCCTGCCGCAGGATTTCCAACCCTGGGTCAACCCGGATCAAGCCCGCCGGGCAGGAAAGACGGTTGAACAAGCTGCAGCAGATGCCTCCCAGCTTTGGAAACAAGGGCTGACGGATTGGGGTATCGATACCGCGCGGATAATGAAGCTTAAGGATTCTGCCCAATTCGCGGTTTTCACCCCCGGTTCTGACGCGGGTATCCCGGTTAATATCCTGGCTTCGTTGAAAGCGCCATCGCTACCCTGGGAAAGCAACAAAGAGACCCTGCGCGAAAAAATCTCTGGAACAGTAACAGCATTGCTGGGTCTGGTGGGTTTACAGGATATCGACCCGGTGCGCTCACGCGAGCACATCTTGCTTTCAAATATCTTCGAAAATGCCTGGAAACAAGGAAAGGACCTCGACCTGGGTGAGCTGATCTTGCAAGCTCAATCACCACCATTCACCAAGCTGGGCGTGTTTGATGTCAACACGTTTTTCCCGGAGAAAGACCGTTTTGCACTGGCTATGATGCTCAATAACATCCTGGCGGCTCCGGCTTTCCAGGTGTGGATCGAAGGTCAACCGCTGGATATCCCTTCCTTGCTATACACCCCTGATGGAAAAATCCGGCACAGCGTATTCTATATCTCCCATCTTAGCGACTCGGAGCGAATGTTCTTCGTGACGTTACTTTATTCGGCAGTTGAGACCTGGATGCGCTCACAAACTGGGACAACCACATTACGCGCCCTGGTCTACTTTGATGAAATATTCGGGTACTTGCCTCCTGTGGCCAATCCGCCTTCCAAACAGCCCATGCTTAGAATGCTAAAACAAGCGCGCGCCTTCGGGGTAGGGCAGGTATTGGTCACCCAGAATCCCGTCGATGTGGATTACAAAGCCCTTTCCAACGCCGGTACCTGGATGATTGGCAAGCTGCAGACAGACCAGGATAAACAACGTTTATTGGATGGTCTGGACAGTGCCATGGCAGGCAGCCTGAATCGGGCTGAGTACGATCGCCTCATTTCAACATTAGGAAAACGCGTTTTCCTGCTGCACAACGTGAACGCCAAGGGACCCGTGCTGTTTCAGACCCGCTGGGCGATGAATTACCTCACCGGACCACTGACCCGGACCCAAATCCCTGAGCTGAACAAACTGGCCGAAGCTTCCATGCCGGCACCCTCAACCGCAGCAACAATATCGCAGCCATCCGATACCATGGAAAAAGGTGCAGCTCCACCAACACCCCAATCCGTCTCTGATACGGTTGGTAAAACCGGGGTGGAATTTTCATCGACCCGCCCCACCATTCCATCCGGGATTGATGAATATTTCCTACCCAACAATCTCACCTCGTCCCAAGCATTCAAGGTTGCCGGGCGGGAATATCCAACCGAAGCAGTTAGTCATGGCTTGATCTATCGCCCGGTCATTCTTTCCCAAGCCAGTGCCCGCCTGGTCAACCTGAAATATAAGCTTGATATCGATGTTTATAAAACCTCATTGGTTGAGAACCCAGATCGGCGCGGAGTAATTCGCTGGGATAATTTCCCAATCGATCGGATCGATCCGACAAAATTCGACCAAACTCCTGCCCCGCAAGCACGTTACGCACCTCCAGAAGCTCCGCTCAACGATGTCAAGCTGATGAACTCCCTACAAAAGGACTTCCTCGAGTGGGTATATCGCACCAGCGAGGTGATGATTCGTGCAAACGAAGATCTCAAATTATATGCTTCACCCGAAACTTCTGAGGGTGAATTTCGTACCCAGAGTGCCAATGCTGCCCGCGAGGAGTGTGAGGCGGACATCAAGAAAACCTCAACGACTTTTGACACCAGGCTGCGAACATTGAACGAAAAATTAGATCGCGAAGAGCGTGAGCTGGATCAGGATAAGTCTGAGCTCAGCAGCCGCAAGCTGGAAGAGGCGGGTAATGTAGCTGAAACCGTAGCCGGACTATTTGGACTTGGTCGCAAACGCTCCATTTCCAGCTCGCTCAGCAAACGCCGCATGACTTCACAAGCCAAGAGCGATGTGGATGAATCGGTAGAAGCAATAAAAGATATTCAGGATCAGATAGCAGTAATCGAATCAGAGAAAGCGGCCGCCTTAGAAGCATTGAATGATAAATGGGGCGAGATTGCCAACCAGATCACTGAGATTCCCATCTCTGCACAAAAGAATGACATCCACCTCGACTATTTCGGTGTGGCATGGATGCCATATCACCTGTTGAAGGTCGGGGAGCAGCTGATCGAGCTACGGGGATTCTCAACCCAATAGCATGTTTATTCCTGAAAAACATTACTCAATTCGTGATGCGCGTGGCAACCTGATCCGGATAGACCTCAGGAGGGATAAACGCCTGAAGAAAACCTCCCGCTGGGAACGTTTACCGGATGGCACGTTGTTGGTACGGATTCCACACCGATTACCCAGGCATAAAGTCAGCAACCTGCTTGAGCAAGTTGCATCCCAGCTGGACCAGACCTCGATTCTGCACGCCCAACGCACGGATGCGGACCTCCAGCAACGTGCAGAGTTGATAAACCTCAAGCACTTCAATGCGCGCATCCAATGGAATTCCATCCGGTGGGTGAGCAATATGCGGTCACGCCTGGGCAGCTGCACGAGAGGTGGTCCAACAGACGGCCAAATACGCATCAGCAACAAAATAAAAAATTGGCCAGACTGGGTGGTTGATTACGTGATTGCCCATGAATTAATGCACCGCAGGCATCCCAACCACTCGGATGCATTTTGGAATGACTTGAGAGCTGCCTATCCGCGCACCGAGCAGGCACGGGGCTTCATCCATGGGGTAGGTTTTGCAGCCGGTCAACCTCTCGAGGATGATGAGGGATAATACCGGAATAAATAACTGCATGCCCGGTGTTTAACCCGGGATGCTCTGATAGAGTATCCGTTGTGAGGTACCATACATGGAAAATTACCCATCCCCTCCTCCCGATTATATGAATGCTGTGGGTTTACTCAACCGCCGTGAGATTGAAGCGCGCATGCTTGCACCTTTGATCCATGCCCTGTGTGCCGAGTTTGATCACCCGCGAGTCCTGGAGGTTGTGCGTAAGGTCATCCAGGATATCGCACGCCGGCAAGGTGCTCAGCTTGCAGATAGCATGGAAGCAAACGACCTGGAGTATTTTGCGACCGTGCAGGAAGTATGGAAAAAAGATAATGCCATTCAAACCGAGGTGCTTGAGCTGACGCACGAGAAATATACCTTCAATGTTTTTCGGTGCCGTTATGCAGAGATGTATTATCACCTGGGCATTCATGATCTGGGGAAGGTGCTCTCCTGCGACCGTGATTTCGCTCTGATCGAGGGGTTCAATCCAGACATCCAGCTTACCCGCACCCAAACGATCATGGAGGGGGCAGATCTTTGTGACTTCTGCTTTGAGGTAGCACCTTTAAAAAAACCCCGCAGATAATTTGCTTGACGCAGGTATCGGATTATGCTAGTATCATCAAGTCAGCGCCTGCGTATTGCACTAGTTTGTTGACCGCCTCATAGCTCGGGTGACTGAATGAAGGAGAGAGGATGAATATGAAAGATAAACGCTCTTCCCGTACTTTTATCATAATCCTGCTTATTGGAATTCTTGCGTTTGGGCTGACGTCATGCAGGCTACCCGCCTCCAAGGGTCCGGAAACAGTCGTTGCCACTAGCGAGGGATTCCCGGTCCCAGGTGACACTCAGCAAACAGGCGGAGGTCAGGTCAACACCCCCGCTACACAAACGGCTCAGGCACTTCCTCCAGGGACGAGCCCAACCCAGGTACCAGAAAATGCAACTCCAAGTTCACCCTACCCTGCCCCTACCACCGTTCCAGGTGCTCCGACAGCAACAGCCGCCCCAGTCGTGTATGTGCAACCCACTCCAGGCGGTCCTCCTCCAACCTATACGCTTGCAGAAGGTGAATTTCCATTTTGCATTGCCCGACGGTTTGACGTAAACCAGAATGAGCTGCTCACTCTCAACGGTCTCCCTGTCGATACATTAGTCGGCCCTGGTCTTGAATTACAAATCCCTCAAACTGGAAATCCATTTGATGGCACCCGGGCATTGCACGAGCATCCCACGAATTACACAATCCAATCAGGCGACACACTCAACACCATCGCTTGCTATTTTGGTGACGTCTCACCGGATATGATTGCCCTTCAAAATGGTCTAACCACCACAGAATTACCCCCGGGAGAGGTTTTGGTCATCCCGTAAGAATAACCCTCATTCTTACGAAGGTTTAAACGCATGGGTGGTTTAAACCTTCGTAAATTTTTAAGGAGAAGTATGGCCATTGAAGTGATTAATCAGGAAACTATTTATCGCGGACGCGCTTTCAATGTCCGGAGTGACGAAGTGCGCTTTCAAAACATGAATACAGCACACCTCGATATTATTGAGCATGCCGGTGCGGTCACCATCCTGCCCCTGGACGCAAGCGGGCGTATCCTTTTCATCCGCCAATACAGGCATGCGGTTGGTAAAGAACTGCTTGAGCTCCCTGCCGGTACCCTGGACCAAGCTGAATCGCCTGAAAATTGTGCCTTACGGGAGATCCGCGAAGAAACAGGATTTGCAGCGGACAAACTGGTCAAGATTGGTGAATTCTACCTTGCGCCGGGCTATTCCACCGAGTTCATGGTTGTTTATTTAGCCACCGATCTCCATCCCGACCCGTTGCCTGGAGATGAGGATGAATTCATCATCCTGGAACCTGTTCCTATTGCACAAGCCTATGAAATGGCGATCACGGGCGTTCTGCAGGATGGAAAAAGCCTGGCAACTCTGCTTCTAGCTCAACCGCTGATCTATAATATTTAATAGCCACATGGTTTATCGGAAGGACAAAGGAATGGAACAGATGCGAATGCACTGTCCGAATAACAATGATTCATTTTACTGGGATTGTTGGCGATTTCTTATTTAAAATCAGTGATTCGAGAAAACATCGATTAACGATTGAGACGGGGGATTCTATTTTCAATTCAGGGTAAAGTGGTGCAATAAGTGTGGCATCATAAACGATGAAAAAATTGCTTGTGCCTTCAGTGATCAGCGCGGAGAACTCGAAGCGTCCAGACCACTCAATCGTCCCGGTGATGTCGTATGTCCGGGTTGAAATTTGAACTGCATAGGGAAATAATCGTTGAAAACCACCCTTCATAACTCCTTGAAGACCCATGTATTCACGCTTGCTCAGGCAAACTGCAACTACTTCCGAGCGGACCAGATATAGCTGCGGGGTGTAATTCATCACACTGGACGGCTTATGGATAGGGGCAATACTGGCGTCGTTTATTTCTAAATGTGAATTGGTGGTATCCGTCAGCATACCTAAAAGCCCGCTTTGGATGACCCTGATCTGACCAAAAATGTAATGGCTGCTGGTTAAGATCTCAGCCGGGACAAGCCGGTTGGTTATTGGCGAAACCATTCCATGCCTCCATTCATAATATCAGGGATGAGGTTGAGGCCGGTCCATACTTCCAGGCTGATTCCGTCGGCGTATCCGGTGCTTTTGACCTGTTGTTGGGCTAAGCAACATGTTCAGCCAGCTGACTGCATGGGTGTCATATTCACGCTTCCCACACACATCACAAACCCAAGATGGAAAATTGGGCACCGTGATGAGTTCATCATTCAACCAGGTAAAATAGGTGAGATATTCCAAACGAAATACCCCCGTATGACATTCCGGGCATATGCGAGCGTATTCAAGCGATGAGTCATCCTCCGGCTTATCCTTGGGTATAGTCGGTTTATCGCTCATTGTGTAATCGCCTCAGCCTCTTGGACGATCTTAACACCCGCGCTTGCTCCGAGGCGGTTCGCACCTGCTTTGATCATTGCCAAAGCATCTGCGTAGGTGCGAATGCCTCCCGCAGCTTTGACACCCATTTCTGCTCCAACCACACGACGCATCAGTTCCACATCCTCGATCGTTGCACCTCCCGTGCCAAAACCTGTGGAGGTTTTTACGAAATCAGCCTGTGCTGTTTTGCTGATGAGGCATGCCAGGATTTTCTCGTAGCGTGTCAGAAGAGCTGTCTCCAGGATGATTTTTGTGATTGCACCCTGGTTATGGGCTGTTTGTGTTACTGAACTAATATCGTTCATTACCAACCCATAAGCTTCAGATTTCAATGCACCGATATTGATCACCATGTCAATTTCGGCAGCCCCGGCATTGACACAAGCCAGGGTCTCGTAAACTTTAAATTCTGGCATCACCGCCCCCAGTGGGAATCCAACCACAACACATATAGCTTCAGGTGCGTCTTTCAACAAACCGCAAGCTAGCGGGACATATACCGGATTAATGCAGACTGAAGCAAAATGAAATTGCATAGCTTCCTGACATAAAACCTTAATCTGCGCTGCCGTAGCTTCTGGTTTTAGCAAGGTATGGTCAATCCAACCAGCTATTTGTCTGCCTTCCGGCACTTGTAATGGCGTCGGTGCAGCTGGTAGCTGGTGCTCATATTCTTTAGCTAATGATACAAGCTGAGATAGTTCCATCGTCTCCTGTTCCATTCAATGAGCTGCATTTGCTAAAAGCACATGGTCGACCAATCCCCAATTTGGTGGAGGCCAATAAACCAAAACAGCCTTTCCAATCACATAATCCATCGGGACTGTCCCCCAATCGTGAGAATCGGAAGAATTGTTACGGTTATCACCCAGAACAAATAACTGACCCGATGGTACTTCCCATTTGCCGGTGTAATTTATTATTACATCCAGATAGCTTTCATTGAATGGTTGTCCATTTACATATACCGAGCCATTCATGACTTCAATCACATCACCAGGCAAGCCAATGATCCGCTTGATGTATTCCTCGGTTGGGTTTCGTGGGAAGTGGAAAACGATAATATCGCCTCGCTGCGGGCTCCCTAACTGGTAACTCAGCCGGTTAACAGCCACATACTCGCCTGAGAGCAACGTGGGTTTCATGCTATCACCATCCACCCGAATGCGGGCAGAGATGATATTGATGCCTACAAACAGCACTATGGATAGGACAAGCGTCTCTAAAATATCCACAAAAAAGCTGAGAAATCCGGATCGCTTTCTTTTCGGTTGAGCTTGCCCAGGAACGGACTCTATCTGATTGGTATCCAAACTGCCTCCATGTTCAAGGCATTATATAACCGCTCTTCCATCCGGGCAAGGGAAGGTGGATTAATGGATTGTGAATCAAAAAGCCACAATAACTACCTATGCTTTTATTTTCTGCGCGGTCTTAATACAATGCGGATGGGGGTCCCCATAAATGCATGCTCCTGGCGAATGCAATTCTCCAAAAATCTCAGGTAGGTGA
>Ga0154666_1082_pt1 | contig 13208 bp, 17 predicted proteins | sample Rifle2008BG13ft_FD_116095 | JGI IMG/M metagenome (GOLD analysis project Ga0154666, IMG submission 116095) | Chloroflexi bacterium RBG_13_50_21 | reverse complement strand
TCTTGAAAAACCAACAACCTTTTGACCCCAATTATCTAAATAAATCAGTTTTTGCCTCTTGACTTTTAAGACGGTATCTACGAGTGAATGAAAATTCTGTTGGGTGTCGGGCATGGGCCTTCAAACCAACCTACACATGAATGAGTGTCGGGCATGCGCCATCGACCCAACCTACGCGTGAATGAGAATTCTATTGGGTTTCGGGCATGCGCCTTCAACCCAACCTACGCGTGACGAGTTAAGCAACCGAGGAGCTACGAAAATCAAAATGATCAAACCAACGTTCCTGAACACCGAAGATCGTCCGACCATCATTGGGCATGTGTTCAACACACCCCTCGTCGTCAAAGGTATCACAGGGATACCCTTGCTGGAGCTGGTGGCATGGGGCATGTTATCCTGGGTGGCGGGTCGTAATCACCCGGAATGGTCCAGTGTTAAAAAAGTAACTGCTGGAGCGTTGACATCACTCATCCTATTCGCTTCCGAGTGGGGACACAACCTGGCGCATACCGCGGCTGCACAGCGCATTGGGAAACCCGTAGATGCCGTCCGCATCGCATGGGGGACACCCTTGCTGATTTATTATGATATTAATGACCAAAACGTCAGCCCACGCCAGCACATCCTGCGCGCTTCCGGAGGACCAATTTTCAACGCCCTTTTAGTGCCCATTTGCTGGCTAGGAAAACAACTTACTCAAGAAGATACGCTACCGCGTTACGTGGCTGATTTTGCATTAGGCACGAATATCTTTATATCAACGGTTGCCTTGTTACCCATACCAGGCATAGACGGTGGTCCGATCCTGAAATGGTCTCTGGTGGAGCGAGGTCAGAGCCCACAGATAGCCGACGAAACGGTGAAGAAGGTCAATCTTGCCCTGGGAAGCGGTCTGGCGGTTACTGCAGGGGTGGCGTTGAAGAAGCGGCGTAAGTGGCTGGGAGTAACCATCGGGGCATTCGCCCTAACATCACTGGCGATTGGCTTGGGATTACTCAGAGAACATAAATAGTCGGAGGGGTAAAATGCACAGCTGGCAAGGAACTGTGTTGCGCTTTATTTTTAGGTTAAAACGGATCCTGCTCGACCGGTCGGGTGAACTTGATGTCGAGAAAGACCGCCGGGAGCTGGAGCTCATGGCGAAGTATTTCAAACCGCTGGCTCCAATATCATGCACGCCGGTAGTTACAAATCATGTCCGGGCAGAGTGGATCGTTCCCCGGGGTTTCCCAACAGAGCGGGTAGTCCTGTACATCCATGGTGGCTCCTTCAACTCTGGGTCGATTAATAGCCACCGACCCCTGGCAGCCAATATCGCCATAACCTGCAAGGCACGTGCATTGATCATTGACTACCGCCTGGCGCCAGAATTCCCCTATCCAGCCGCACTGGAAGACAGCCTGGAAGCCTATGAATGGCTGTTGTCAAACGGGATCCCAGCAGAGCAAATCGCCTTGATGGGGGATTCAGCTGGAGGTACGCTTACCCTGGCGTTGCTCATCATGATTCGAGACCAGGGCAAGCCGTTACCAGCCATGGCAGTTTGCCTGTCACCAGCCACGGATATGACCATGTCGGGTGAATCATGGGTGAGCAATCAAAAGAAAGATTTCGTGCTTGAGCTGAGCAATATCCGCACCTCCGGAGAAATCTACCTGCGAGGTGCGGATTTGCGCTCTCCCCTCGTTTCACCCCTGTATGCGGATCTGCATGGATTACCGCCCATCCTCATCCAGGTCGGCTCGGATGAGGTACTGCTCTCGGATGCCACACGGTTTATTGAAAAAGCAAGGCAAGCAGGGGTATCAGCCACCCTGGAGGTGTGGGATGGCATGCAGCATGTGTGGCAATATACAGCAAGCTTCGTACCCGAAGCCAAACAGGCGATACGGAATATTGGGGATTTTACCGAACGCATCTGGGGCAGTGATTGACAACGCCAGCCCGATTGGTTAGTGGATGATTTTTTTAAACTCCAAATTATTATATGCCGCCGAAAATTCATTCAAAATATGGCAAAGATGAATGACGGGGAAGATATGGTATAGTAGACCGAGGACTGGGCTAGTATGCGGTTGGTTATCGTCACTGAGTATGTTCAATAAGGGTTACTGATGCATAATTATCGCCTGAATAAAGCCTCACTTCTGACTATACTCGTCTTAATCGGAATAGTATTTACTATTTTTATCATCCAAATCGGTGTTGATCCCAGCTATAAGAATATGACTACCGATAGCGGTATTTTTGCCTATTGCGGTCGGATCATTCATGAGGGTGGCTTGATGTATCGCGATTGTTGGGATAACAAGCCGCCGGGTGTATATTATCTTAATTCTATAGCCTTTCTCCTGAGTGGACCAAACCCATATTCCATTTGGCTGTTCCAGGCTGTCTGGCTGACCATCGCCATCCAGGCGTATTTTCTGATTTTGCGAAAAATATGGGGAGTAGGATTGGCAGCCCTGGCTGCCTTTATGTTTATATTTTGGGTCTTGTTCCCAGATATTTTTGCAGGTGGGAATTTTACCGAGACCTATGCTATCTTGCCCGTGGTGCTTTCCATCGGTGCGTTTTGGGCGTATTTACGCACAAACAAGCTCGTTTGGGTGGCAGTGTTGGGATTACTGGTTGCCGCTGGATTTCTACTAAAACCCACCTATATCTCCATCGGATTGGCAGCGGTTGGGGTTATCTGCTACCTGGATTTACGTGAGCGGAAAACCAAGGCGCTGATATGGAAGATTTTATGTTTCTCCCTGAGCGCGATACTGCCGTTGGTACTGGTCGCGCTATATTGGATATACCAGCACGATTTTTATGAGCTATGGTTTGCAGTTTTTACCCACAATATTGGATATGTCGAGAGTGGGTTCTCGTTGCGCAGCTTATACGGTACTGTGCGAATGTTCCTCATCAACCAACCCATGGCAACGCTGAGCGCATTGGTCCTCATGAGCTATAGCATTTTCATATACCGGCAAGGGCGTGATTTATTACAAAAGGGGAAGCCTGGCGAGGAAGAAATCAGTTTATCAATCCAAAAGATAGAGAAGCACCAGGCGCTGGTTTGGTGGCAAGCTGGTTTAGGTTTGGCTTTGATTTTAGATATGATTTTTCTGGCTGCATCAGGAAAGAATTTTGGTCACTATCTTCAGGTGATACTGCCTACCATGATCGCCAGTGTTCTATACCTGTTAGATATGCTGATTCGTTCTGCACATGAAAAAATCCAAGATCGGAGCCTGCTGGTGATTGCCTGGTCAGGTGTGCTGATCATTAGCCTGGCAGGCTTGTTGGAAATTGTTGTAAAAGAAGCACCGAGCATGACTGAATTAAAAACTTTTTGGCAATCCACTGACCCTGCTCGTTACGAACCGAACGAGCTTGAACAGTACATCATTGATCACAGCCAACCATCCGAGCCGGTGCTTGTTTGGGGAGGACATCCAAGCATGAACTTCCTAACTAACCGCCGTTCGCCCACGCGATATATCTTTTTACAACATTTGTTCACGCCAACAACCTCTGGTCAAAATGGTTTTGACGAATTTTTGCAAGAATTAAAGACCGACCCACCTGCACTTATCGTTGCCCAACCGGATTCTTCAGCAGGCTTGCCATTTTTTGGTCTTTTGGAAGAAAATATCTGTGCGAGTTGCGACCCAGAACAACAGCAGAAAATGCTGGAGCTTAAAAGTTATGTTGAATCTAACTATAAGTTAACAACTTCAATCTGGGATTGGTATGTCTATGAACGCGTCCATTAACCTAAAGAAATACGCTCCAATCTTGTTATATACCCCCATATTGGTATGTGTATTGATCATGCTGCCCCGCCTGATCTCACCCCAGTTTGGCTTGATGGATGATGGGCGTGGCGTTTTAATTTCCAGGGGAATCATGCAGGGTAACCTGGATTTAAGCTGGGATATACAAGCTGGACGTTTGCGACCGGTATATTGGGCTGGTTTCGCCTTCTGGTATATGCTCGCAGATGGACATGCTTTTTGGTATTTTCTGGGTAATCTGATCGTTTTTTCAGCAACGACATGGGTGCTGATCCGCCTGGTGATTGAGCTTGGCGGATCCATGCTGCAAGCCTGGGCAAGCGGAATGATATTTGCCCTCAGCCCTCCTGTAATTGAAAATGTATACACCCTCTCGAAAGCTGAAAATCTGCAACTATTTCTTCTTTGCACGGCGATTTGGCTGGTTGTAATCGCCATTAAGTATGGTCGAGGTTATTCATATTGGGTGACCCTGGTGGGGGCACTTTTACTTGTCCAGACGGCATGCTTCACCAAAGAGAGCACTCTGCTCATGATTCCAATCAGCATATCCTGGTGGCTGATCTCCTGGTTGGGAAAATTAAGGAAAATCAGCACAGCAACATTCGCTGAAAAGGTTACTCGATGGCTTACCCTGATCAGTCTACTGAGTGGTGGGGTTTATTACCTTGCACGATCCATTTTCATTTCTTCAAAAATCATCGGAGTCGGTCAAGGATCCAGCTTTAGCTTCGAAGGCAGTCAAATTCTCACAGGTCTGGTCCGTTGGGGCGGGTGGATATTGAGAGATTTCATTTGGCTAATGCCAATGATCCTGGTCGTGCTGATCTGGTGCCTGGTGAAAAGACAGCCTCCACGATCGGGATTATGGATTTTCGCTGGAGTTTGGATGTTAGCATGGTTGGGTGTGTATATTCCCTGGTATTTCGGGGCAGAGTACTACTTAATGCCCTTTACAGCAGGCGTGGCAGTTTTATCTGGGGTTTTATTGGTAGAAATCATCGCTTTCATAGGTAATCCAAGGCGAATCTGGAAAGCAACGGGAACGATCACCCTGGGATTAACCAGCTTGTTATTTTTAGCAACCCAAGCGAATAGCTATAGCGATGCATCGGTTCAACTAGCTCAGGATGCAGCCAACACCAGCGTCATGGAGTATGTGGCTGAAAACGCGCCTGTTGGAAGTATCGTCCTGGTGAATATCCAGCTTGCCAACGAGTACATTGAACAGATGGAATTCTTGTTGAAGTATGATTATGGCAGGACCGACCTGAAAATTGATTATTATCATGACCAGGATTTGGAACAGCTTGCAAAGCAATATCCAGAAGTCCTCATCCTGGCGGCACATATGGAAAACCAACCGAAAATGACGGTTCGTATGGGGCTCATTGACCACACCCTGGAAATATGGAATTCCCTGCTAGCCTATAAAATTGATACCTGGAAGGAAACCTTCCAGGTCAGGCGAGTGCCTGCCCTGGTGATGATCGATTTTCCTCGCCTGATCTGTCCGGTGATCAAGCAGGAAAATTATTGTTCTCCAGATAGTGGATTGGTTAATATCCAGAACTTACTCTACCAGTGGACGGTATATACCAAATAATGGCGGGATCGTTGGTTGCTCGGTATCACCATCGGTTTTACGATCCTGTTATTGGGTTTCATGCTGTTCACGATACTCCGGGGAATACAAACCATGGTATGGATGCCTGTAATTGGTGGGATTATCTATACCTTCATCTTCGCTTTTACTGCCTACCGGACTAAATTAATTCGTTTCTATTTTCTGGCAGGTTTTTGCCTGGCAGTGGGCGTGTTACCATCTCTCAGCGGAATGGGGGATTTTTTGGGGGCAGCAGTACTATCCTTTAGCGCCAGCCTGGTCCTTTTTACGTTTGGGATTGCCACTCGCTACGCTTATATACATCAATCCAGTAGATTGGTGGAATATAAAGATGAAAAGTGAGACCCCGCCCACACCCTCCCTCACAAGTGTTGACCGCCTGATTCATGAACCTTCGCGGAGCGTAATTCTGGCAGTCCTGTCAGCAGTACAGAGCGCAGATTTCCTCTACCTGCAGAGGGAGACTGGACTGACCAAGGGCAACCTGACTGCACACCTTTCCAAGCTCGAAGCAGCGGGATATATCAAAATCGAAAAGACTTATCGAGGTAAACTACCCCTCACATTGTGCAGTATAACAGACACAGGCAGGCTGGCATTTGAGAATTACCGAAAGCAGCTAAGGGAATTCGCGGGAGAATGAGAGATAAGTCCTACAGGTTTTTATATGCTAAAAATGATCGTCCCATTTATCAAACAGGGACTCGCCTGACCACGCGTAATAATATTTTTTATAGACTGATTCATGGTCCATTAAAAGACGCCAGGTCCGCCGGTAGGCCGGTCTCACGAGCGTACTGCAGCATGGCCAGCTGAGCCTGATCATTGATCTTATCCATCAATTGCTCTGTCAGACCCCGCAAGTCAACCTGTTCAACCGACGCACCAGTCTCCTCCCTGGGTAACCATGGAGAGCCAATATGCAGGTAACAATGCCCGTGCGTTTGCCAATGTCCCTGTGAAACCTGCCCTTTTTTCATCCGAGTGATATGGTGGAGATTCTTCGGGGGGACATAAAAACCGATCGGAATGATAGGCGCGCCAGTCATCAAGGATAACCTGACAGCACCGGTGCTGCTTTTCACCGGTTGTCCGTCCGGATTCAGGCGGGCTTCCGGGAAGAGAGCCACCACCTTATCCTGTTCGAGGAATTTTACAGCCTGCTCCATTGCCAGTTTCTTTTGCTCAGGGATCACCTTTATCTGCCCGCTCTTGGTGAATAACCAGCCTGCAAATGGGATATCATAAAGATCGCCCTGAACGAAAAAGTGTAATTGCTCTTTACAAACAAAAAGGAGAAAAAAGCCATCAGTGGCATTGGGATGATTGCCAGCGATGATTTTTGCTCCGGAGGGATAACCAAGCTCCCCATACACACGGCAATCCTGAACAAACACTAAATGGAAGATGCGAAACATTAATTTGAGGATTTTGTAATAAATGCTCATTCACCTTATCCTTATTTTTTACCAAGAGTAAAACTCTGCCAAAACCAGAATATAAAATCCCAAAAGAAGACAAATTATAACAAGATTCCGTACATGATCATCGACTGGTATCCTAGAACCCTTGTTATAAAGCCTGCGAAAGCCAATCGGTTACAACGTATTGCGGTCAAAATTGATATTGAAATTCTCGCATTTATACCATGCTATAATGAAATTTGCATCTCTTTCCTTATGTTATAAGCTTCCCGGCAGGAGATGAACATCCACAAACCAATTTGCAATCAGGTAGCCTTTAAACAGGAGGGAAAATGGATAACTGGATCTTTTGGTTAATTATCATCGGAGCAATCATCAGCCCGTTTATCTATTTAGCGGGAAGTATCCGCAATCTGTTCCTCGGGTGGAGGTTACCCACCACCTGGATCAGCGCCCTCCCCAGCCAGGGTTGGGTAGAAATCGTCGGCAAGGTCAAGGGAGAGCCAGGAAATCTTGGATAAATAATTCCGACTGTATCTACTGGCAACTCGAAGTGAAAGAGCATCAGAGAGGCGGCAAGGGTGGTGGTCATTGGAGAACCGTGCAAAAAGAATCATCCGGACCATTTGAAGTCGATGATATGACTGGGAGGATTAATATCGAGGTAACTGAAGACTTCGACATTGTGCTGAAGAATGAAATTGCCATAGAAAAACTGGATGAGGCAACAAAAGCAAGATTGGAAAAATTGGGCGTTAAAACCAAAGGATTCTTAGGATTCAATAAAAGACTGCGCGTATACGAACGCCTGATCGCCCCTGGAGAGGAAATTCTGGTATTGGGAAAATTTCAAAAAAATCCTGAGATGATCTCGATTTCCGGTGGGTCCATCACACCACTGGTGATCAGCAACCTGAGCAAAGGGGAAATGCTTAATACTTATTTCTGGCGAATTGTCAGACCGATGATCATACCCTTTTTGATTGGTTTTGGTTTTCTTATTATTTATATCTTGACCACATTCAAATAAAATCCGTTTTCGATGATCCCATTTAATGAGTGAAAGGACCGAAGGTAGCATTTATCCGAAAGCAGGTTCTTCAAACGGTTCGCATAATTAGGAATTGGTCATAAGGCTGAAACAAGCTTGCCTTACCCGGTGTTTTGTGTATCTTATGCAGGGGCAGAAGCGATGATTGGGTCTGACCTGTAAAATCGGATCCCGTTGATTGGAGCGGAGGGAAAACATGGAAAATAATATCACCATACCACATCGTCGAGCACATGGGTTATGCCCGGTTAATGGCATCCGCGACCTGGTGGAGTGGCGCACGGGCAGGGATTGGTCAAATGAGTTCCTATTTGGCCTCGGCCAGGGTGGAGGATTTGCCTACTTGCGTTTTAACTTTGCCAATCCTCCCCGGCAGGTCTATTGGGGTCCATCCAGCGCTCGCCAACATAAGTACCTGGCTGAATTATTCAATGCACCCTACAACGCGCTGGAAAATCGGTCTTTTATATATTCCTGGAATAAAGCCCAAGAGGCTGTAAGAGCCGGGAAACCCCCCGTCGTTGGACCCCTGGATATGTTTTACCTGCATTTTTACGGTAGCATCTACCACCAACGCCATATCCCAATCCATTACCTGTTGCTCGTTGGTTATGATGACCAAAACGCCTATGTTCATGATACAGACAAACAGGAAGTTCAAAGCGTCCCCCTGGCAGAGCTTGAACCTGCCTGGGATGTAAACGTACCCGGTCTGGGGAAGCGTAATCGGTTAGCAATCCTGGATATTCCGCAGGAAATCCTTCCCACGGATGTGTTAATCCGTAAGTCTATTGGCGATGAGTGCAGGATGATGCTTAATCCACCCGTTAGCATGGTCGGCATCCCGGCGATGGAGAAAGTATCACGGGAGATTGCCCATTGGCGCACGGAGCTGGGTAAAGATGGAACCGAAAAGAGCCTGCAGCAGGTGCGCGAGTATCTGAATTCTCCGCCGGATATTTTGGGGAATCATCTGACCGCCGGGCGCGACATCTACGTCACGTTCCTCGAGCAAGCCGGGAGGCTGGCCAGCCTGGACTTCAGTGAGGCGATCAACCGATTCCAAGCAGGAATAGCGGTGATGGGGAAGATTGCCGAGGCTATCCAGCTGGATCATTTAGACGGAGCTGCTGCTGGATTTGCCGAGATTGCAAAAGAAGATAAGGCAGCTTTTACCTACCTATTAAATTGCGTTGGTGAAGGTGATTAGCCGCACTTTAAACGGAAATAATATTGCAATCTCGGATTTAAGACATAATTCGCAGGGATGAGTCGCAGCCCCACCTCTACCTACACATTCATTCCTGATGGTTCTTCGTAATCCATGAAATCTAATCAGATGCAAGACCTGGCAGGTTTCTAAGACCTGCCAGGTCATTATGGCTACCCTCTTGACATTTCCAAGAATTGCTGTATAATACTCTATAATACAGAGTACTCTATATTATACACAACTCTACAGGAGGATACATATGGACATATCACCCACAGAAGCAGAAGAAGCCCTTGCTGCCATCCAAACGATGATGCAAAAGACCCGCCGGTCGATTTCGAGCAGCGGTGCTTATAAATTCCTGATCCTTTGGGGTGTGATCTGGATGCTCGGATTTTTAGGTTCTCAATTCCTGCCTAAAGAGATTGCCAGCTACGTCTGGATCGGACTGGATATCCTGGGTGGAATTCTCTCCATGGTCATCGGAGTCAGGTTAAATCGGGGTGTGCGGAGCTCCGCCCCCACGACTTCCGGCAAACGAATTGGTTTCTTCTGGTTATTGCTATTCTTCTACTGTGTGGCAGCCATAGGTATTGCCTGGCCGGTGGATGGGAAGCAGTTTGCCATGTTCATCATCCTGTTTGTAACCGTTGGTTGGATTGCCATGGGCTTACTGCTATCATTTGCCTCCGTCTGGTGGGGTCTGGCTTTGCTGGGTTTATCACTCGTCAGCTACTTCCTGCTGGAAGATTACTTTTACCTCATCATGGCATTTGTGGGTGGAGGTGGGATGATTGCATTGGGAATATATGTGCGGAACAGGTGGTAAGCATGGCTGAGTTGAATGAAACCATCCATCAAACCGTGCGGCTACGCATCATGGCTGCATTGGTGACGCTTGCCCCCAATGAAGAGGTCGAGTTCACCTATCTGCGAGACTTGCTGGAAGTGACCGATGGCAACCTGGGAGCTCACCTACGTAAATTGGAAGAAGCTGGCTACATCAACCTGAACAAAGCCTTCGTGGAGCGCAAACCACGCACATATATCTGTGCGACAACCGATGGTCGGAAGGTTTTTTCCGAACATGTGGCTGCTCTGGAAGCAATCTTGAAAAGCAAGTAGGGAGGGTAATCATGGATTCAGTCGTGAAAGTTGAAGGATTACGCAAAGCTTACCAATCAACCATCGCAGTAGACGAGATCAGCTTTGAAGTACGGGAGGGCGAGATCTTTGGCATGGTTGGTCCAAACGGAGCTGGCAAGACGACTACCATTGAATGCCTGGAAGGTCTACGGAAGCCTGATAAAGGGCAGGTTAGCGTCCTTGGAGTGGACCCACAGCATGATGGTCATTTCCTGCACAGCCACACAGGCATGCAGCTGCAGCAATCCAACCTGCCGGAGCGGATGAAGGTTTGGGAAGCATTGGACCTATACAGCTCCTTTTACCCTCAATCTATCGATTGGGAGGAACTGCTGGAACAGCTTGGTCTGGATGAGAAGCGCAACGCCCCCTTTGCAAAACTCTCCGGAGGGCAAAAACAACGCCTGTTCATTGCGCTGGCGCTGCTCCCAGATCCTGAGCTGATCTTTTTGGATGAGCTAACCACCGGTCTGGACCCGCAAGCTCGCCATGCCATTTGGGACCTGGTCCGTGAGGTGCGTCTCAAGGGTAAAACCATCCTGCTGACCACGCATTACATGGAGGAAGCTGAATGTCTATGTGACCGGGTGGCGATCCTTGACCATGGCCGCATCGTCGCCCTTGATAGCCCGGTTGAGCTGATCCGGAAATTTGGAGGAGAGGAACGAATCACATTCAGCGTGGATCAAACCCTACCCCCTGAATTTGAGGATTCCATACACCAGATTGGGGAATTGGAGATGCAAGGCGAGAGAATTATGGTGGAGGGAGCGACTGGACAGGCATCCTTTGTATATGATGTAGTCTCGCTGCTGGCAAAACATAACCTCCGCTTCCGCAACTTGCGAACCGAACAACCCACCCTGGAAGATGTGTTCCTGAAATTGACCGGTCGTGAGATGAAAGATTGAGGTGTAGCATGAAAAGCCTGTTGAAAATGACCTGGATCGAAGCCAAGCTGTTCCTGCGTGAGCCGGTAGGGGCATTCTTTACCCTGATCTTTCCATTGATGATGCTGTTCCTGTTTGGCTCAATCTACGGCAATGTACCGACCCAATATTTCGGTGGACGAGGAACGGTGGACATCTCGGTGCCGGCATATGTTGCCATGATCATCGCCACAACCAGCCTGGTCGGATTGACCATCACCATGGCTGCTTATCGCGAAAAAGGTGTGCTACGGCGCCTACGTACCACCCCCGTCAGCCCGCTAGTGGTACTGGCGGCACAGGTGATCGTACTTTTTCTGATGACTTCCCTTGGTATGCTCCTGCTCATCGTCGCTGGCAAGCTGGTTTACCAAATGCGCTTCGATGGGGATGCCATGAGCGTGATCATTGGATTCATTCTATGTTGTTTAAGCTTTTTTGCGCTTGGATTCGTGCTGGCTGGATTGATGCCAACCGCGCGTACTGCCCAGGTGGTGGGGATGGTGTTGCTCTACCCGATGCTGTTCCTCTCCGGCGCCGGATTCCCACGTGAGTTGCTACCCGAAAGTATCCTAAAAATATCCAGGTTCCTGCCACTTACCTATGTGGTCACCTTGTTGCGAGGTTTATGGATTGGTGACTCATGGAGCCAGCACCTTACAGAGGTATTGGTCCTTTTGGGGATGCTTGTGCTGGGAGTGATCCTATCCGTCAAAACCTTCCGCTGGGAGTGAAGTTTGGTATGGTAAAGATTTGCTTACATTTCCACCTGCTCATCCTTATCCTTTTCCTACTTTCAAGCTGTAGCATGGATACGCCTGAGCAAATCATCACCGCGACGGTTCCTGCCACACCCACACAGAGCCAGGATGGCTTATCAGCGGAGGAAGTTACCACTCTAACAAGCCTGGAGAAGCTGGATGATCATCCCTTCTACGTGATGCACTATGCTGGGAATTACGAATACCCGCAAATTGGATCCACCTGGCCTGAGAAGATGGATTTTGCCTGCTCACTGTTTACTACCCTGGGCGAGGGTGGAGATATGTTTTATGGACGTAACTTCGACTGGAGCCTCAGCCCTGCTCTATTGCTCTTCACCGATCCACCCGACGGGTATGCCTCGGTGTCGATGGTGGACCTGGAATTCCTGGGGATTCGCCCAGAGGATTCCAAGAATTTCACCGACCTGCCGTTGGTGGAGAAGACAGGACTGCTCAGCGCACCCTCCATGCCGTTCGATGGGATGAACGAATATGGGCTGACTGTGGGCATGGCTGCCGTTCCAGGAGACTACCAGGAACATGCTCCTTATGATCCCTCCAAACCTACAATCGGCTCAATCGGCATCATGCGCCAGATCCTGGATCACGCCCGGAACGTGGACGAAGCGGTGGCAATCTTCGAGCAATATAATATCAATTTCAGAGGTGGACCGCTGATCCACTACCTGATCGCTGACCCGGACGGGAATACCATGCTCATTGAAATGTACCAGGGGGAGATGATCCTGTTGCCCAACGAAGAACCCTGGCACGTGGCGACCAACCACTTCCGCTGCGTTGCCAAGGGCGATGGGGGTTGCACACGGTATCACACACTTTCGGAGCGATTGACCGAGGTGAACGGGCAGCTTGACGCCGAATCTGCTTTGCAATTGTTATCACAGGTCAAACAGGACATGACCCAGTGGTCGGTGGTTTACGATATGACCCATGGTGAGATCGATGTGGCTTTGGGCGGAGATTTCACCAATGTATACACGTTTAAGTTAAATTTGGAGCACCCATGAGAATGATTTCATGCAGAGACACCCCGGCGGTAAAAATAATTTGTTGGGTTTCACACTCGTGAAGAACACCCTCGGTGTGACCGCACAGAGCGCTTCGCTCAATGAGATCATTCGCGATGCTGCGTCGGTTAAACCGCTCCTTGCACAACCCAACCTTGTATCTTTAAAGATGGTATGCTAGAGAGGTCAAGAGGCACTGATCCGGTCGGTGAGGGTGAATCTGAACCCAACC
>Ga0154666_1078_pt1 | contig 13506 bp, 15 predicted proteins | sample Rifle2008BG13ft_FD_116095 | JGI IMG/M metagenome (GOLD analysis project Ga0154666, IMG submission 116095) | Chloroflexi bacterium RBG_13_50_21 | reverse complement strand
TTGGGATGGGAGTAATCACCCAGGGTGGCTGGGTCAAGGTGGTTCCCAGGCCAGCTGATGATCACCTCCGGTGTAACACCCAGTCCATGCGATACACCATTCAACCCCTCCCCTTCCGACCAGCGGTGATAGACCCCATCCACTGGCATGATATTGAGCTCCACTCCGGGGCGGAGCTTGTGAGGGTCATCCGTCAGGGTGTAATAATTACCCCATAGGATTGTCTCAGGTTTCAAGCCAAACATCTCGGCGATTCCAAAGATGGTATCGTCAGTTTGCACGGTATAGGTAATGATTTCCGTGCGTGGGCGGGACGGAATGGTGGTATGGAGCAGTGCCAGGCGATAGATGCCATGTCTATTAGCCAATCCATCAAACGTAAAAACTGGCATGATAGCAGGAATAGCCGTGGGTGTCGGTGTAGGTGCCTCAGCTGCCAGGGCTGCCTCATTGGGTAGGCTTACCTCAGTTTGTTGAAAACGTACGTAAAACATCCGCATCCCCACCACTGCCAGTAATATCAGGGCAATGGTCAGGAATGCAGTCCCCACCCGATAGACGGTCTCACCCAAACCTGCGTGAGATAGTCTTTCCCAAATCAGCGAGAATCGGTTTTCTTTGGTTGGTTTACCCCCGGAAGGTGTCTGTCCGGATCCCCTTGCATGTTCCTCACTGCTAGGGAATTCGTCAAGATATCTATCTTTTGGCATGGCTATTGTTCCGAGAGCATCTCCGATGATAATGCGGTAAGATAGTGCTTAAAGCCGCGAATCCTTTTGTGGATTAGCATCATAACATCCCATGATACCTGCGTCAAGCCATCCAGGTTAGGGCTGATTAATCCATTAGGGTTTGTTTATTTTATCGCTTGCGGTTTGAGCTGCAATATCAGGACCACTTTGAGCTTTCAGCACATCAACCACCGCCTGCTCCACGGCTGGTCCAATGCTGGATATCAGGTCCGCAGGGGGCATGAGCTGGGCGGAGTATGAGATTTGCTCGATCAGTTGGCGCAAGCCCGTATCTTCCCAGCTTCGCAGGGCATCCACCCTGGGTGGCAGGTAACCTGCCGCAAAGCTCCAGGATGCTAGAAATTCCTTTTCAACCAGAAATTCAGCCAATCGGGCGCTCAGCGCACGCCGTTCCTGGTCTGTGCCAGCTAAAGCCCAGCTCCAGCCGGTCGCAAGTGTGAATGGAGAGCCATCCAGAGTGGGCAGGGGTTCCAATGACAGATCATCCGGTGCACCAAGTTTATTTTTTATATAGGTTGATGCCCATGTAACCGCCATTGGGAATTGTTCTTCCATAAAGGCTTCCCAAACCTGTTGATCATTTGAATACTGGGTTATCCAGTAGGGCATCGCTCCAGCCTGGCTGGCACGCTGGTAATTTTCAAGGATGTTCGCCAGTGTGTCTTTATCCAGTGATGGCCGTCCTTCAGCATCTTGCAAGCTTTCACCCGTGGCCAGATACAAGCCAAGGGTAAAGAGTGCCTGCGGGTCAGTCGCCGGGAATAACAATTCTTCACCCAATGAAATGGCAGCCTCCAGGACGTTGGGTGGATTATCTACACTTGAGGGACGATATACCGTTGCCATGGCATCCCCTGCAAAAGGCATTCCATAAGTACTGGATTTCAGGTGTGCAAGCTGCCTGGCATAATCAAACCAGCTCGGGTCATCCATCAGGCTGGATAAGCCATCGTATGGATGGAGCAACCCTTTAAGCGCTGCTGATTCGAGCAAAGGTCGGGGAAGCAGTACCAGGTCAGGCAAAGCCAAGGGGGCTGCTGCATTCGCAGACACTAATGCATCGAGCAATCCGCCCGTGCCATCCAGTGCTTTTACCCGCACATCCAGCTTGGTCCCGGGATTCTGAGCTTCAAACTCATCCAGGCGGTCATTTAGAAGCTGGCTGGCAGGGCTATTTCCCGCTGGATCAAACTCGGGTGGCAGCCAGATTCGCAATATTCCCGCCTCTGCCGTTTGCGTGATGGCTTCTGTTTCTCCAGGTATGTCCGGGGTTATTGCTTCCTCGGTAATAAGGGTCACGGGGATTGAAGTAGGATGCCCTGCGCCAGGAGTGCTTGTGCTGACCAGCTGACCACCTCCAGGCTGGATTGGTAATCTTGAACACCCTACCAGGGTAAGCAAGCACAGTAAAAGTGTATATTTTATACTACGGTCGATCATCACCAAGGTTGGTTCTCCCTAAAGCTTTACCGGATGGCTGACCAGCTCAACTAATAGTTGGACCGCCTGCTGCACATCATTGAAATCCACCATCTCGGATGGGGAGTGAATATAGCGGGTTGGTATGGAGAGACATCCAGCCGGGATGCCTGCCCGTGTCAGTTGCATGGCGCGTGCATCCGTGGTGCCGCCCTCTAGGATCTCCATTTGGTAAGGGAGACCCAATCTCTCGGCTCCACTCACCATCCAATCCACCACCCGCCGGTCTGCCAACATGCCTCCGTCACGTACTTTAATGGCTGGCCCTTTCCCCAAACTGACTTCCATCCGCACTTTGGTGCGGCGAGGAGTGTCTCCGCTCCCAGTCACGTCCACGGATAAGCCCAGGTCTGGGTCAATGCCAAAGGCTGCCGTTGTCGCGCCACGCAAGCCTACCTCTTCTTGAGTGCTGAAGACGAAGTATAGCTGGTGGGGGGTATCCTTGATCAAACGCAGGGTTTCAACGAGCACAGCTGCCCCAATCCTGTCGTCCATGGATTTTGCCACCAGGCGATCACCCAGGTCAAGGAAGGGACGTTCGAAGACCGCTACATCCCCAACCTTAACGGGACTGTCCTGGTTATTCGATAGGCCGATATCGATGAAAAGCTGCTCAATCGAGGGAACTTTGGTCATATCATCCAGCGGTTCCATAAAAATCACGCCTGCAGCACTATTCAGGAAACGCACCCTTCCGCTTACACAGGTGTAGGATCGCACGCCTCCAAGGGTAGTGAAGCGGATGAAACCATTCTCATCCACTTGCGTGACCATGACGCCGATTTCGTCTATATGCGCTGCCAGCATGATCTTGATGCCGCCAGTTCCACCCCGCCCTTTAAGCGCGATCAGGTTGCCCAGGGCGTCTACCCTCAACTCATCAGCGTACGCCTCAATCTCCGCCCGTACCACCGAACGGATTTGAGCTTCGTAACCCGAAGGGCCTGGGGTCTCAACCAGTTTTTGGATCAATGATTTCATACGCACTCCTATGTTCATCCAATTACAAACCTCACGCGGGGAGAATTTTCATTAGGTAAGGTAATTTCCCCTCATCGCTCGCCATCAAGGACCTTTGAAGTGAGGTGAATTAAGGCAATCGCAACCAGGTTCATGGTGTGCTGCCAATCCGACAGGCGCACAATGGCTGCCGGGCTGTGGTGATAGCGCCCGGGTACGGATATGGAAACACTCGGTACCCCTACCCTTTGCTTGTGGATTGCCCCGGCATCTGTGCCTCCACCACCGGGCTGCCGAACCTGATAGGGGATCCCATGCGCCTTGGCGGTCTCAACCAGATAACGTACCAGGCGCGGGTCATACAGGGTGCCGGAATCAGCCACATAAATTGCCGGGCCTGAACCCAGCCGTGTGTTATAGCGAACGTTTTCATCAACGTCCCAGGTAGGCAAATCATACGCCGGAGTTGAATCCAAAATGAGCGCCATATCAGGATTTAAAGAGAAGGCTGCCACTCGCGCCCCTCGCAACCCAATCTCCTCTTGTACGGTGAATGCCGCCTGCAATTCAATCAGTGGGGAGGTGTGTTTAACCAGCTCGATCAGTATCGCCACGCCCAGGCGGTTATCCAAGGCTTTACCACGCAGGCTGGGTCCTTGCCGGATAAATGGGGTGGCAAATGCCGCTCTATCTCCTATTTTGACCTTGCCTGTAGCTGGGCCAACGTCAAGGCGCAGGCTATCAACAGTAAATTGTCTTTTAATTTCAGCAGGTTCAAGGAGGTGGATAGGTTTTAGCCCAATCACGCCAGGGAGGTGCTCTTTGCCCACCCACATCACCTTGCCAGAAAAATCATATACAGATGTTCCACCCACACTTTCAAAGCGATAGATACCCTCTCCTTCGTCGCTCGTGAGCATCAATCCCACTTCATCCATGTGGGCGGCCACCATTACCCGTAAAGGTCGCTCAACGGAGCTACGCTTAGTGGCCAGCACATTTCCGAGGGTATCTACCTTCACTTCGTCTGTATAGGGTCTGACTTCTTCTAAAACAATTTTGCGAACCTCTCCTTCATCACCCGATACAGCGCACGCATTCGAGAGGCGTTCCAAGAGCTTGAGTTGTTCGTCTCCAATCTGTGGGAGGTGAATTTCTCTCGTCGCCTTTGTCATGTTCAATCCTCCCAGGTTAATTTATCCAGGAATTTTTCATCCAGTTGGCTGATAAACTCTGCCACCAACCTCCCTGCCCGGGTAATATCTTTTAATGCAACCATTTCTGCTGGGGTGTGCATATAGCGCAGGGGGATGCCAATCACGACATTGGGGATACCTTCTGCAACAACCTGCATGGCATACGTGTCCGTACCTGATTCAGTCGGGACTGGCTCAAGACAGACGGGTATTTCCAACCGTTCAGCCAACTCTTTTAATGCTTTGTAAAGGACGGGGTGTGTATTGGGTCCCCATTCTAAGGTGATGCCTTTGCCTAACGGAAAGCTCAGGTGGCTGGGGCTACCTGGACTGCTGGCAAAAGTAACATCGATAGATACTGCCAGGCTGGGACGAAGTTGGAAGGCTGAAGTAAGACCGCCACCATATGTGACTTCCTCCTGCACGGTAGCCACTGCCCATACATCCCACATGTGCGGTCGGCTATGAAGCATCTCCAGGCAATGGGTCAACGCAGCAATCGCGGCACGATCATCCAAAGTGTGCCCAACCAATGTTCCTCCAGCAGTCTCAACGGGTGGCTGGGCGAACGAAATTGGATCGCCTACTCGCACCAGGGTTGCTACTTCATCCGGAAGCAAACCCACATCCACCAGGAGATATTCTAATGGGACGACTGTGTCCTGCGCATTGAAAGGGAGCAGCCTTGCTGGCGTCGGAACAATCATGCCTGGTAGGTCTTGGCGACCATGCACAGTCACCATTTGACCAGGCAATACACGCGTATCAATCCCTCCAATGGATGTAACTCGAAGGAACCCATCGATGAGCGCATTTACCATCAAGCCTATGGCGTCCATGTGTGCTGCTACCAGGATGCTCGGCCGTGGCTCTGGTCCGGTTCCTTGTTGAAATCCGTGTAGGCTTCCCAACCGGCTGAGGCTCATTTTATCGGTAACGGGTTCCCAGGCTTTCTCGATCAGGGGTCGAACCCCCGATTCGTACCCGGAAATGCCGGGTGCAGAAATTAATTCTTTAAGGAATGGTAGGATTTCTGTCATTGTTATTATTATTAGATAATATCTTTTCGGGTTTTTTTACTGCTATGGGGTCTACTCAGGCACCTCAATGGTGGCAGTTGGTGATGGAGTTAACGAAGGCGTCGTGGAAGGGGAAGGGGTGCTGGTGAACGTGGGCGGAGAGGTATTCGTCGGCGAAGGGATGGGCGTATAGGTAAAAGTTGGAGGCGGTAGGAACGGTGTGTTGCTGGGTGTTGGTGTGGTGCTGATGGTAGGCGTCGGGGTAATCGTTGGGGTACTGGTAATTGTCGCGGTTGAAGTAGGGGTCTGGGTTGGGCTGGGGGTTGAAGAGCCTGTGGGGGTCAATGGCGTGAAGCTTGAAATGGGTTGTGTGGCAAAAACAACCGGGGTCCAGGTGGCTGTAATCGTTGGTGTGAGGGAAAGATCCCTGTTTCTGCTGGGTGCGAGGAGTGCGGCTACCAGCCCGGCGCAATAACAGGGGATGGTAGCAAGAATCAGGACAATCAATACTTTGCGCAAACGTGAACGGGCAAATGGATCAGAGGTCATGAGCGGGTCCTGATGCGGGTAGATGATAACACCAAGTGAATAAAATGGCAATTAGAGCATCTGGCTGTTGAGCATCCGGGTTGCTTCGTGCGGTACAATGATAAGATGCAGTGGATTTACCTCTCACCCCACTTTGATGACGTTGCTCTTTCATGTGGTGGTCTGCTATGGGAACAAGTTCAGGCTGGCGATTCTGTACGCATATGGACAGTATGTGCAGGCGTAACCCCTGCTGGAGAGCTTTCATCTTTTGCTAAAGAGTTGCATACGCGTTGGGATACAGACCAAGATGCCACAACTCAACGCAGGCTGGAAGATATCCGATCCTGTCACCTTTTAGGCGCAACCTACCATTATCTCGCTATTCCCGATTGCATATATCGCCGCCATCCACAGACTGGTGAATTCCTATATGCCTCCGAAGCATCATTAAACGGCTCACTCCACCCAGCGGATATCTTGTTTATCACCACGTTAAAGAAGGAATTGGAACGACCCATCCAGACTGATGCGGCGTTTGTCTTCCCAGTGGCTTTGGGAAATCATGTGGACCATCAGCTTACCCGCCTGGCCGCAGAAGGATTAGAGCGCATTGTATGGTATTACGCGGATTACCCTTATGTGCTGCGTTGGAAGGAAAAACTGGAGCAGATGGAACAGGAAGGATGGCTAAGCCAGGTCTTTCCAATCTCGCAGATGGGATTAGCTGCTTGGCAGGACTCTATTGCTGCCCACGCCTCCCAGATCAGCACTTTCTGGAAGGATGAGCATGAGATGCATAAAGCGGTTATTGATTACCATAAGGAGAACCAGGGCATCCGGTTGTGGAGAAAGCTCCTTGCATAAATGAAATGATAACCCGTCCGATTCATCTTGCGTTTCCATGTATTATGTGCTAAAATCACGCCGCGCGGTAGTAGGGAAGGCTTTTCCCCACATACCGCATACTTTTCATAAGGGGCAGCCCAGGATTATCACCAGCTACCCAATTTACTGTAAAGAATCGCTCCAAGAGTGGTTCTTTCATCTTTATAGACAGGATAGGAAGATGCCTCCTTCATTCTTGACCAAGCAAGGGTACCAGAAACTACAAGAGGAACTGGAATACTTGCACACCGTAAAACGCCATGAAGTTGCTGAACGTTTGCACGAGGCAATGGAAGGTGGAGAATTAATTGAAGACGCCGAATACGAAGCAGCCAAGAACGAGCAGGCATTCGTCGAAGGGCGCATCCAGGAGCTGGAAATGCTCCTGGCAAACGCGCGCGTAATCGAAGAGACTGCCAAAGAAGACCATGTCCAGGTTGGCTCGACCGTGACTATTCGGGAAGGAGACAACCCGGAAGAAGTCTATACCATTGTTGGTCCAGCAGAAGCTTCACCTCGTGATGGGCGCATCTCAAACGAATCGCCCTTGGGGCGGGCATTGATGGACCACCACCCTGGAGATGTAGTCCGGGTGGACGCTCCAGGTGGGTCTTTCACTGTGAGTCTATTAAAGGTGGAGTAAAAAAGGGGCTATTATCCAGCCCCGCGCATGAATTCCTTGCGCGGGGCTTTTGCTTAAATACATCTTGAGTGACTGTAATATGTTTTTGGAGTGATGCGATGACAAACGAACTTACCTCCTTGGAAATGAACCGCCTTGAAAAAATGGAGCGATTGCGAACCCGAGGGATTGAGCCATATCCCACTCGCACTGTACGCACCCACACCAGCCAATCAGCGTGTCGTGCTTTTGAAGCCTCAGAAGCTTCTGCTCAAGAGGAACATCCCCAGCCAATCAAGGCTGCGCTGGCAGGCCGGTTGCGCTCGATGCGCCCGATGGGTAAGATTACTTTCGCCCACATCGAAGATGGTAATGGACGCATCCAACTTTTTCTTCGGGCGAATGACATCGGTCAGGAACAGCTCGATCTTTTCAACCGAGAATTTGACCTGGGAGATTTCGTCCAGGCCAGTGGTGAGATGTTCCGCACGCGTTCGGGCGAGGTATCCTTGCGAGTAGAATCGTTCCAGATGTTAGCCAAAGCCATCACCCCTCTGCCTGCTGCTAAAGATGAGGTGGTGGATGGCGAGATTGTCCGACATGCTCTCCTGGCAGATCCGGAAACCCGTTACCGCCAGCGTTATGCCGATCTGGCGGTCAACCCAGAGATTCGCCAGATCTTCCAAAGCCGGACAGCCATCGTCACTGCGTTACGTAGCTTCCTGGATGGGCAAAGTTTTTTGGAAGTGGAAACTCCTATCCTTCAACCGATATACGGCGGGGCTGCTGCGCGTCCATTCACCACCCATCATAACCAGCTCCACCAGGACCTTTACCTGCGCATTTCCTTCGAGCTCTACCTCAAACGCCTGCTGGTGGGAGGGATCGAGCGTGTTTATGAGATTGGCCGCGATTTTCGCAACGAGGGTGTTTCTTTCAAACACAACCCCGAGTTCACCCAGCTGGAGTTCTATTGCGCCTACGCCGATTACCTGCAGGTCATGGAGATGACCGAGCAAATGCTAGCCTACGTGTGCGACCGCGTGCTCGGCCAGCGGAAAGTTACCTATAATGATCACGAGCTAAGCTTTGAAATCCCCTGGCCACGTTTGGAGCTGCGCCAGGGTATCATCAATACCTCAGGTATCGATATTGGCTTATTTCCAACCGCAAAAAGCCTCGAGGCAGAGATGAAAAAACGAGGCATGGAATTCAAACCCGGTGAAACGCGTGGCAAGCTGATAGACCAGTTGTTGTCCGAATTCCTTGAGCCTTCCTTGATCCAGCCCACCTTTATCTATGACTATCCGCGGGATTTATCACCCCTTGCCAAGAGCAAGCCTGGTGATCCGCTGACGGTGGAGCGCTTCGAAGGCTATGTGGCTGGCTTTGAGCTGTGCAACGCCTTTAGTGAGCTGAACGATCCGCTTGACCAGGAGAAGCGCTTCTTGGAAATGGGACGCGACTATGAGACTGATGATGAGGAGCACCATCCCATGGATGAGGATTACCTGCGCGCTATGCGTTACGGTATGCCCCCCAGCGGTGGTTTCGGCTTGGGTGTCGATCGCCTGATCATGCTCCTGACCGACAACCCCAATATTCGTGAGGTTATCCTGTTCCCACACCTGCGCACGCGCGAGGAATAAAAGAAGATCATGACCAGACTGGCGGTATACCCACCGCCAGTTTTTATTATTAACCGCGTATAGGTCTTATTCTTTTCCCGAAAAATCTCATGGGAATATATTCCCTCTTGAAACCAGTCTGATTATTCCATATAATGAATAATGTCTTGGTGTAGTAAGGAGAAATAGGGTGTCAGATACCTTACTGGCAACCAAAATCCGCATCCCGCCTCTTCATGCCAATCTGGTCAGCCGGCCGTATCTGATCCAGCGGCTGAATGCTGGAATCGCTTATAATCATTGCCTGACTCTGGTCTCTGCTCCTGCTGGTTACGGAAAAAGCACACTCTTAGTTGAGTGGGTATCCCAACTAAATTTCCCGGTTGCCTGGCTTTCACTTGAAACAGCCGAAAATTCTCCAGCCCGATTCTGGGGATATTTGGGTATGGCTTTATCCACAATTCCCCAATTGAACCAGACTGATGTGGTTGAATCATTATTCCAGGCGTTGCAATCCTCCCAACTGCCTCCGATGGATTTTATTATTTGCTTAATCGCAAATATAGCTATTTTCGCTTGACGGCAATAAAAGCGGGGCGATAATCTGAATATGCCAGAATGGGAATATAAAAAACTGTTCACGTAGCCATTTGGAAGCTGGGGGATACTGGAGTGTTTTCTAGGGTATTACCACCTGCTTATCAACCATACGGTTCTATTGAGAAACTGTGTTCGGCATTAGGTGAGGAAGGCTGGGAATTAGTCAGTGTAAATACAATAAAAAAGAACATTGATGGTCAAGGAATCGGCAGCTTCCTTGGCAGCCCCAATATACTAGAGTGGGGACCGAATCGGTTGAAGAAACATATATTTTCAAACGCTAAACATGCGATTGATAACCTTGCGATTTCCAATCAAAAAGGTGGCGCGGGAAAGACCACCACGGCAATCAACCTGGCCCTTGGCTTAGCTAGGCTGGGACACCGTGTGCTGCTGGTGGACCTGGATCCGCAAAGCAGCTTGACCATGGCGGTTGGAGCGAATACCAACCAGGGCAATATGGCGGATGTGCTGGGGGAACTCGACCAGGGTGACTCCATCTAAAGGATATCATTCATCCCATGGCGGAAAGCCTGGACTTAGCTCCAGCTGCGCTGGGCTGAAAAGAAGAAGCTGTAACTGTTATTAGCAATTTCTTAGCGTTGGCTTAACCAGAAGATTATGTGCTATCATTCGTTGAGCTGGGTGCTCCAATGCTCAATCTCTTACAGGTAGCTGCCAGACGGGATATCCACACCGCCAATATCCATAAGCTTTTGCCTGCCTTCACAACCGCCAAACCATCATTCGGACCAGGCATCCTGAAGACCGTATCGAAAGGTCAAGCTTCTGCCCTGCTCGATCCTCTCAGCGAACGCGAGCTGCAGGTGTTGCACCTGCTAGAAAGCTCGCTGACCAGCGTAGAGATTGGCCGCGAATTATATATCTCCCAAAATACCACCCGCACGCACATCCGTAACATCTACAGCAAATTAGGCGTACATGGGCGAATCGAGGCTATCCAGAAAGCCAAAGAGTTGGAACTAATATAAGCAGCTAACGATCCAAACACAAGATCCCTCACCCATAAGTGAGGGTTTTTCTTATTAAATACCCCATTTAATCACCCAAATGGGTGATGACTGCTCATCAACTGGCGTATATAGTACAGATAACTTCATCAGAAGGAGTGTTTTATGACCAACGTTCATGAATTTGATCAACCTACCGCGTACCAGATCCGCCTGAAAGGCCTCCTCGATGCCTCCTGGGCGGATTGGTTCGATGGTTTCACTATCACCGTACAGGGTGATGAGACCTTATTGGTTGGAGCCGTGCCCGATCAATCCGCTCTGCACGGCATCCTGGCTAAGATCAATGACCTGGGCGTGTCGCTCATCTCGGTGACAAAACTAGCTCAGGTTGAGTATAAAGAAAGGAGTTCCCTATGAACGATCGTCAAAAAATCTGGTTATGGTTATCTGCAGTCGTTTCACTCGTTGTGGGTTTCATCCTCGTCATGAACGATAGCACTGCAGGATGGTTTCTCATCATCTTGGGTATCACGTACATTGGCATAACGACACGGCCTGGTCAATCCTGGGCTTCATCCAACCCCAGGTTCGTGCGTTGGGCGTTAATCGCAGTTACTTCGCTGCTCGTATTGCTCGCTGTAATTGTTGGCATAGTTTTGCTGTTGAAATAAGTTTTTATTTTTAAAAGGAGTGTTAGATATGGACATCAGTAAAATTCTAAAGAAAGCCTGGCACATGATCTGGAGTTACCGGGCATTATGGCTGTTCGGCGCAATCCTGGCGCTGGTTGGTGCCAACGCAATTTATCCCCCCGCCTGGTTCGACTGGCAGAACACTGACCAGTGGACCAGGATCAAGCTCTCTGAGGAGACCACGCTCCAGGTGCCCGGAGCCGAAATAACCATCGACTTCAACGAGTATGGGGGATTCCACATCATTAATGAAAATGGCATCACCTGGCGTGAGTTTAACGATCTGGTCGGTCTGCTGGACCGTGAAGCTGCGATCGATCTCTGGCCAATCCTGATCGAGCTCGCCGTGATCCTGGGTATCTTGCTCCTATTTGGATTGTTCGCCCGCTATATCACCGAGACCGCAGTGATACGCATGGTGAGCGAGACCGAGGAGACCGGCAAGCGTCTGAGTGTGTGGGAAGGCATGCGGAGAGGCTTTTCGTTCCGTGCTGGTAGGCTTTTCCTGCTCGACCTCATGGTTGGCCTGTTGTTTGCAGTGATATCGATTGCAGTATTTGGGCTGACGATTCTACCTCTCCTGTTGGTAATCGGCAGCCAGAAAGCTATCCCCATCACCATTGGGGTGGTCACATTTGTTGGAATGCTCATCCTGGCCTTTTTCCTGTGGCTCGCTGCTATTGCGGTGCTGTCACTGGTTCTCCAGATCATCCGGCGCGCCTGTGTTTTGGAAAAGCAAAGCCTGCTGGCCTCCATCCGCCAGGGGGTCAGGCAGACCAATCATCATCTTAAAGATGTTACCCCTCTCTGGCTGGTCTGGATGGGTCTCCGGTTGATCTGGGTGTTTCTCATCGTGCCGGTCATGCTCCTGTTTATCCCGTTCCTCCTGCTGACCATTCCACTCGGCATGCTCCTAGGTGGAATGCCGGCCGCTTTTACCGCAGCTATCGCTTACCAGTTTATGGATGGTGCTACCCCGTGGATCATGGGTGCATTGGTGGGGCTCCCAATCTTCATCGTGGTGATGATTTCACCCATCCTGTTCGTCAGCGGGCTGGTGGAGATCTATAAGTCCTGCATCTGGACCCTAGCCTATCGCGAACTGAAAGTTATGGAGCTCCCAGTCCAGGTACCCATCACCCAGTCTCAGATATCGCCAACGCCTGGATAAGGATCTGACAGACGGTTCTATCTGGGCATCAAATTCCACTCGTTTCCCGCGATAACGTGGAGATTGACATTCAGATGGTGCAAGGAGAAAAATCATGAACAAGCAACCTCAACGCCTTTTTTCTGTCCTGGCCTTGTGTATCCTCGCCAGTGCCATAACCTTCACCGGGTGCAAGGTTTCGCAGGTAACAATCCCGACCGCCATACCTACCCTAACTCCAACCCTGGTGCCTACACCGACCGAGAGCAAAATCGAATACTTGCAGGTCTTCGAGGTAGTCTGGAGCACGATCAATGAGAATTATTTCGATCCTGATTTCGGAGGCCTGGATTGGGATGCTGTCCACGAAAAATATGAACCGCTTATCATCACAGCTAAGGATGAAGACACGCTCTACCAGCTTCTCAACCAGATGCTATGGGAGTTGAATGTCTCCCACATCGGGGTGGGACCCGTCGATGTGTGGCCATCTGTTGAGCCGGTTGCCTGGGAAAACGGGGAAATCGGCATCGACGTGCGTCTGCTGGATGACCAGGCGGTGATTACACGAGTGGAAGCTGAATCAACGGCTGAACAGGCTGGATTGCAACCAGGATTTATCATCCAAAGTATCAATGCAACCCCTGTTGAGCAGATCCTCGCCGTTACGCAAGAACACCTTGCACCACCCAATAACGTGCAGGGACGCATCGATATTTTGACCCGCAGTCTGCTCAGCTTGATCTATGGTGATCCAGGTACCTGCGTGACACTTGCGTATTTAGATGGGGAAGATGAACTGCACAAAGGTTGTATCGAGCGCATGCAACGTCCAAGGGAAGGGGATATGGGAGATGTGCTACCACTTGCATACCTTGAATTTGAAAGCAGTCGCTTGAATACCGGCATCGGTTATATCCGCTTCAATACCTTCCACGAAGATTTGATTCCTGATATGGTTGAGGCGGTTAACAAGCTACAGGATGCACCCGGCATCATCATCGATTTGCGCGGTAAT
>Ga0154666_1102_pt1 | contig 13793 bp, 12 predicted proteins | sample Rifle2008BG13ft_FD_116095 | JGI IMG/M metagenome (GOLD analysis project Ga0154666, IMG submission 116095) | Chloroflexi bacterium RBG_13_50_21 | reverse complement strand
TCCGTGGAATATCGGTGACGATCCCCAATGATGGCAAGATTGGTTTGATTGGACCGAACGGGATCGGAAAAACTTCTTTAATGATGATCCTGGCTGGTTTAAACCAGCCCACCACGGGTAATATTCACATTGCCCGTGGTAGACAGCTGGGTTACCTGCGCCAGGAAGCCAGTGATACCCTCGGAAAATCCTCGGGTACAGGTGCCTCCGCAATGGTTGAGAACACGGTATATGCCGAGATGCTGACCGTGTTTGCTGACCTGCAGAAGCAACAAGCCCTCTTGCACAAGCTGGAAGCTGATATGGCAGGTGGGTGTTATACCGAAGAGATACTTTCCACCTATGGCGAGCTCCAGGCAGTTTTTGAGCACGCCGGAGGATATGACTATGACCTGCGTATCCAGCAAACCCTGCAAGGATTGGGACTGGGTAAGCAAACCTGGGACATGCCACTCAGCCACTTGAGTGGTGGCCAAAAGACGCGCCTCTTGTTGGCACGTCTGCTACTTGAGAAACCTGCACTTTTGATGTTGGATGAACCGACCAACCACCTGGATTCAGAAGCCATCGAGTGGTTGGAGCATATCTTAAAGGATTGGGATGGCGCAGTGCTGGTAGCGAGCCATGACCGCTACTTTTTGGACAACACCGTGGAGACGATTTGGGAGATGAGTGCCGGCGGAATTGAGGTCTATTCGGGTAATTACAGCAGTTATCTACTCCAACGCGATGCACATTGGGAATATACACAACGGGTATTTGAGGAAGAGACAGAACGCCTGCAAAAGGAAGTGGATTTTATCCAGCGTAATTGGGTCAGGGCAAGCACACATGCAAGAGCACTGGGGATGCTCCGCAAGGTCACCCGCGAGTTGATGGCTGTGGATGCCAATGGGATCATGATATTGCGAAGTGGCAGGAACTGGCATGAGCTGGACCTGAGGGCAGATAAGCCGCTGGATGTAATTGAGGCTATTCGCAAGGTGAATGCCCTGGCGATGCCAGCGCGGCCACCACTAATTCGGCCACGGCTTGTTCCATCCAAAGACAGTAGTAATATCATCCTGCGGGGTGAAAATGCCTTTATTGGCTACCCGGAGAAAAAGCTTTTCCAGGTTCAACGTCTGGAGCTCAGGCGGGGTGAATGTGCTGCATTGATTGGCCCGAATGGAAGCGGGAAAACCACTTTTCTTAAAACCCTGATCGGACGGGTAGAACCTTTGGAGGGTGAAGTGAGGTTGGGAGCCAGCTTGGAAGTTGGTTATTTTGCCCAGGCACACGATGAATTGAATCCTGATAGCACGGTCCTGGATGAGCTGCTAGCTGCCAGGGAAATGGATCCCGGACAAGCTCGTAATCATCTGGCGCAATATCTGTTCCGCGGCGATGATGTGTTTAAACCAGTCAGCGCCTTGAGCGGTGGCGAGAGAGGTAGGTTGGCATTAGCTATCCTGGCATTACGCGGGGCAAATTTCCTGCTCCTGGATGAGCCGACCAATCACCTCGACCTGCCAGCCCGCGAGGTGCTCCAACAAGTGCTGCAAGAATTTTCCGGCACCATCCTGCTGGTATCGCATGACCGTTATCTGATTGATCAACTGGCAAGCCAGATTTGGGAGTTACGTGATGGAAGGCTGAATATCTTCGATGGATCCTACCGCCAGTTTATTTTACAGCGATCGAGTACAGATTCACAACCTCAGCGAATGCTCTTACCCGCTAAACCTTTGGCACGCGATAACAGCCAGGATACGCGCAGGCTTCAACAAGCCCTGGATAAACTGGAGATACAGATACGTGCGCAGGAGCAGATTGTTCAGCTCATCTCTCAACAGCTTCATCATGCCAGTGGCTCGAAAGGATTTGAAACGATCAACGATTTAAGTTGGAAATATGCCAGAGCTCAGTCAGAGCTTGAGAAGCTAACGGGTGAATGGGAAAGATTGGTGGAGAAAGCATGATCGAGCCAAGACCGTACCGAGATGAACAGGACTTGCATGCGATGCGTTCCCTGCTTACGGCAGGGCGTAAAGCCAATAACGGAAGCTATTATATCCACCAGGGAGACTTAAACTGGTGGCTGTACTACCCACCACTGGAAAGGGATTTCTGGAAACACATCTACTTATGGGATGATCCTGCCCAGCCTGGACGTTTGTTGGGTTGGACTTTGATCTCGCCTGACTGGGTGGGTTTCGATGTGTATGTTCAACCAGAGCTTCGAGGCAATCAGAAAGCACAAGAGATGTACCTGTGGGCAGAGGAGCAGGCAATGAGCATCGCTCGACAGAGCAGCAAATCAACCATCTATGTGCTTTGGGTGCTGCATGATGATGTCCTGGGTGATTATTTCAGACAGAGGGGTTACGGGCTCAAGAGGGGAATGGTGCACCTTGAAACAACTTTGGATGTGGCAATCCCACCCTCACACCTCACTGGAGGTTTTGAAGTAAGGAGCTGCCAGGGTTTACCTGAGGTGGATGCCCGGGCAAGGGCGCAGTATGGTGCTTTTAAATCATCTGCATCCTATGAGCGTTATTTGGAACGGTTTACCAATTTTATGCACTCACCCGTCTATGACCCCGAGTTGGATATCGTGGCCGGTTCAATCCATGGAGAGATTGGTGCGTTCTGTATCGTTTGGATTGACCCGATCAACCCGGTAGGACTGTTTGAGCCGGTCGGGACTCACCCGGAATTCCAACGCAAGGGATTGGGCAGAGCTGTCATGCAGGAAGGCTTACGCCGTCTGCAGGAAAGAGGGATGAAGAGCGCCATTGTCTCCGCCGATGAGGATAATCCTGCAGCCATAAAACTATATGAATCCGTCGGATTCCGGATAATTAATCGGCTGGGAACCTACGAAAAGGAAGTGTGAGATGGATGTACGAGCATACAATCGTGAAAAATGGGACCTGCAAGTGGAAAAGGGTAATCCTTGGACCATCCCCTGCAGCCCGGAAATGATTGCAGCTGCCCGAAGGGGAGAGTGGTCGGTTCTGCTTACCGAACAAAAATATGTGCCACTCAATTGGTTTCCTCAAGACCTGCATGGACTGGATATCTTGTGCCTTGCATCGGGGGGTGGGCAGCAAGGTCCCATCCTGGCAGCAGCAGGAGCAAACGTCACCGTTTTTGACATTTCGCCCAGGCAGCTGGAGCAAGACCGGATGGTTGCCAAACGCGAAGGACTGGTATTAATCACCGTCGAAGGAGATATGCGCGACCTTTCAGATTTTGGAGATGGTTGCTTTGATTTGGTATTACACCCCATATCGAATGTCTTTTGTCCGGAAGTACGCCCGGTCTGGCGGGAAGTTTTCCGGGTTCTACGCCCGGGTGGTTCATTGTTAGCCGGCTTCGACAATCCTGCAATGTTCATCTTCGATGGTGAGCAGGCGGAAGTAGGTGTATTTGAAGTGAAATATAAACTACCCTTTGATGCCACCCAACTGACAGAAGAGGAACGTCTGCATGAGTTTCGAGGTGAATGGCCTCTCGAATTCAGCCACTCGCTGGAGGAACAGATCGGGGGCCAGCTGGAGGCGGGTTTCATCCTGACTGGGTTATATGAAGACCAGCAGGCATCCCCACTGGGGAAATATATGCCAGCTTATATCGCGACACGCGCGATCAAACCCATGTATTGAGAATGCACATCATATTAAACCTTTCAACCACGGCGATCACTGAGAATAATGAGCTTTTGTAAAAACAATTCATTATGAACTCTGAAAACTCCTGGGAAGTAATCATTTTGTGCTTTAGAGCGGAATTAGAGTCTTGATGCTGGCAGGCATAAAAAGACAATCGGAAAGCAATAGGTAAAGGAAATTTAGTATGGATATCACAAAGGGCGCGGTGAAATCCGAGCCACTATTGAATAAAATGCTTTTACTGTTCATGCTCGCCATGATCCTGGCGAACCTGGGCGGTGAGATGTATGGGATGCTGCTTCCACTCTACTTGAAGGAGCTGAATGCTAGTGTGGTGCAAATCGGATTGTTTTTCACCATCTCGCAAGTCGTTCCACTTGTATTCCAGATACTGGGAGGGTGGGTGTCTGATTCGCTCGGGCGCTTACGCAGTATTGCCATCGGAAGTTTGGCTGGAAATCTGGTGTATGTGGGGTTTATCCTTGCTCCAACCTGGCAATGGGTAATGAGTGGCATGGTATTTGCCGCGATAACCCGCTCTTTAATTGGACCCAGCTTCAATGCTTTTATTGCTGAGCAGTCAGCCGAGAAAAACCGGGCCAGGTTATTTGGAATAACGGATACGCTTTTCATGGTCATCAGTGTGGTGGGCCCACCCCTGGGTGGGTATCTGGTGGATAATTATAGTTTCCGCATTATGCTGGTGGTGGCGTGGGTATTTTATATTGGCGCAACAATCATCCGGGTGGCTATGGCACGCGTGGCTTCACGTGGTCATGAAGCCAACCCCCAAGGACTATCCTTGGGGAATTTGCGCACCAACCTGGGTGCAATGTTTGGATTACTGATAAGTGGAGGGGTCATTACCTGGGTACTCATCACGGATGGAGTGCGGGATATTGCCTTTCAACTCTCCAACAACCTTTTCCCGGTCTATCTGGAAGAAATTGGTGGGATGACCTACCAGCAAATCGGATGGCTGGGTAGTGTATTCGGTGTCTCCATGATGCTGGTTACCATTTTTGCAGGGTGGTTGGCTGATAAAAAAGGTGAACGGGTGGGCATTGTGATCGGATTCCTCCTTGAATTCGTCGCTATGTTTGCCTTCATGAAAGTACACGGTTTTTGGGGATATGCGTTGGTGTGGGCGATGTTTGGGCTGGCAGCAGGGATGATGTCTCCGGCGTACAACTCACTGATCAGCAAGGCTGTACCGGAGAAATTGCGGGGTACCGCCTTCGGCTTGTTTGGAACCAGCCTGGGATTGGTATCTCTACCAGCGCCGGCAATCGGTGCCCGGATGTGGGAAAAGTATAGCCCGCAAGTACCCTTTTATGTGACTGGTCTGGCAGCATTATTCAGCGCCATCCCGGCATGGTTTAAATTCAAGCTGCCCAAGAACGGTGATCAGGCTGTAGCTTTGGAAGTGCCTGAAGAAATAATATGAAATCACAAATCCACTAGTGCGAATACCGCGAGCACTGAGGAATTATAAAATGTTCCCTGTTTCTCAGTAATCTTGCTGGTAAATCTTTTTAAAATAAAATATGATAAGGATATCTTATGGAAAATAATATAGTTATGAAAACGAAAATATTAGACAAATCAGTATTCTCAAGAATTACAGACCTCCCTGGGCTAGCATTCCGAAATTTTCGTGGTGAAGAAGATTTTCCCAGGATGTTGAAAATCATTCATGGCAGCAAGGAAGTGGACGGCTTAGAACGCGCTGAGAACCTGGAAGATATTGTCAATAACTATACTCATCTGAATCATTGTGACCCGTATCAAGACATGTTGTTTGCTGAAATCAATGGAGAAGTGGTTGGTTATAGCCGGGTATGGTGGGAGGTGGAAGGCAGTGGGAATTGGATTGGTTTTCAATTTGGCGATGTACTGCCTCAGTGGCGACAAAAGGGCATCGGAAGTACTTTGCTCCGCTTCAATGAAGAACGACTCCAGCAAATTGCCATGCAGCTAAAAGAGAGAGGAGAAATCCCCACTGAGGCTCCCTGCTTGCTGGATATTTTTATCAGCAACAGCGAAGTGGCACGAAAAAACTTGCTTGAATCACGCGGTTACAATGCGGTACGCTATGCATTTGAAATGGTGCGTCCGGACCTGGAGAATATCCCTGACCTGCCCTTGCCACCTGGTGTGGAGTTACGTCCGGTGGAACTTGGGCATATGCGCTTGGCATGGGAAGCTTCCAACGATGCCTTCCGGGATCATTGGGGGTATATCCCTGACCCGTGGGAGGAATTTCAATCCTTCATCGATAATCCAGATTTTGATCTTAGCTTGCTTCGGGTAGCCTGGCAGGAGGATCAGATTGCAGGGATGGTGTTAAGTTTTATTGATAAAGACGAGAATGAGATCTATGGACGCAAGCGTGGGTATACAGAGAATATCTGTGTACGCCGTCCCTGGAGAAGGCAAGGACTGGCAAAGGCATTGATCGCTTCAAGCTTGTATGCCCTGAAGGAGCGAGGCATGACCGAGGCAGCCCTGGGAGTGGACACTGAGAACATCTCGGGTGCATTACACCTTTATAAATTTATGGGCTTTCAGGTGGTAAAACAGAGCACTATTTACCGAAAACCATTACCCGTTTGAAAGTCTGAACGTGTAAATGTTGGAACGTTTCTTTATCATCACCAAAATAACCGAAGAGTCATCAGGGCAGGTGGAACCAAAACCTGCCCTGATAGTTTGACTCAAGATGATGATTTACGAAAGCTTGGTCCCACATTCGGGGCAAAATTTGGCACCCTTGGTATCAGCACCACAATTTGGACAAAATGCCGGAGCCAGTTCCATCTTTGTGCCACAATTTGGGCAGAATTTTGCGCCATGCGTTTCCGCGCCGCAGTTTGGGCACAAAGTGGCAGCCGGCTGGGTCATCGGTGTGCCACACTCCGGACAGAATTTCGTCCCAGGAGCGGCTAATGTGCCATCTTTGGGGCACTGTGCCATTTGAGTGGTCGATCTTCCTGCAGCTTCCACTGCTTTACCGACGTTGTCCAATGCGCCACCCAATCCAAATGCTGTGGCAAATCCTTTAATGGCAGCCCCTGCCTGGGCACCGCGCGCTTCGGAGATTTCATTCGTGCGCGGGCTATCATCCTGGCAGAATCCTGACTGAGTATCAAAATCAGACAGGCAGACGATGCGGTTGCAAGTTGGGCATTCCCTGAAGTGAACCTGGCACTGTTTCCAGGCAGATTCGACCTGGGCGGGTGTCATCTTGTAGCTATAGCGTGGATCTTCACCGACCACATTATCTGCTACGCTGTCACCCACCAGGGGTACCTTACGCAAGAAGCCACCTAGGGCTGTCCGTCCGAGGTCCTGTTTTACAGACGCGACTACATCTGGCTGACTGCGAAATTCGCGACCACACATATCACAATAAAAAATAGCATACGGACCTGCGCCATCGTTGTGGATGTCATAACGCGGCATTCGTGAGTATGTAGGCATGTTTTACTCCTTGAAATGGGGGATTGTGGATGAAATCTGCATGAGGTCTTCTATAGAGCGTAAGTATACTTCCGGCTTCAGGGCGATGTCAAGCAGCGTGGGATTACAGATTTGTGAGGTGGTTCTCCCCATCTGTTATACTTATCCGCATGACCATCAGTGCCATCATCTTTGACCTCGGGGGAGTATTGTTACGCACGGCAGATTTTGCACCACGAGAAAAACTGGCGATCCGCTTGGGAATGAGCCGAGGTGAACTCGAGCAGATTATCTTTGCTGGTGAGTCGGGGGACAAAGTTCAGCGAGGTGAAATCACTTCCCAGCAACACTGGTCAAACCTGGCTACGCAATTCCACTACTCTGATGTAAAAATTTATCAACTGGTGGAGGAGTTCTTTGCCACGGACGAAATTGATACCAACCTGCTGGGTTTCATACGCCATCTGCACAAAACCTATAAAACGGGGCTACTCAGCAATGCATTCGATGATTTACGCCAGATCATCACCGAGCGTTGGCATTTCGGGGATGCCTTTGACAATATGGTCATCTCAGCTGAGGTAGGTTTGGTAAAACCCGATCCACACATCTATCATCTGGCAGTCGAGCAGCTAGGGGTGAAGGCCGAACAAGCAGTCTTCGTCGATGATATGCAACATAACATCGACGGTGCAAAGCGGGTGGGTATGTTGGGTATCCATTTTCGAAATCCACAACAAATGAGGCGTGAGCTGGAGCAACTCCTGAACGGTCACAATGGGTGAGGGATGGGAAAAATAAAAGCTGTAATATTCGATTTTGGGGGTGTATTGGTGCGGATGGTGGATGATCGACCGCGTCAAAAGCTGGCTGAAGAATTGAAGGTACCGATATCCCGGCTGGATGATCTGGTTTTCTTCAGTGAGACAGCAAAAAGAGCTTCATATGGGGAAATCAAGGTCAATCAGCATTGGGCGGCGGTGGGGGATGCCTTAGGTATACAGCCAGAGGGCATGCCAGATTTCCTCGAACGGTATTGGTCAGCTGATGATGTAAATTGGGAGCTATTGGAGTTCATAAAAAACCTCCGTCCACGATACAAAGTAAGTCTGCTAAGCAATGCCTGGGATGACCTGCGTAAAACCATGCATGAGCGCTGGAATATGGATGTGTTATTTGATGACCTGGTCATCTCGGCTGAGGTAGGCATTGTCAAGCCGGATCCACGCATATTCCATCTGGCAATGGAGAGGTTGGGCGTGCAGCCTGCAGAAGCAGTTTTTATTGACGACATGCAAATCAATGTCGAGGCAGCCCGCCAGCAAGGATTGGAAGGAATTCAATTCCTGGATACAAGGCAGACACTGGCAAGACTACAAATTGTGTTGGACGCGGCTGATCGTTCAGGATGAAAGCAATCATCCTTTCTCATTTTCAAGCTAATATTTTATTAAGTGCCAAAGATAAAGGTCTCGAGATTACACCGATTACCCTGGACCTGGGTCTCAGCACTGACCAGGTTGAATTGGATGCCTTTGGAGTGCACCTCATAAATAACCAGGTTCTTGGCTGGGCGGAAGTGCGAACAATTGCTGACTCTCCCTCAAGCTGTTTTACCATCGAGAATGGGGCAGTTACCGCGGTACAGTTCTATTCGGATACAACGGACCGTTTGTACAGCCTGTATCCTACCCAAGGCGCACCCAGCATGCTTGTATCCGGCATCCCGATGCATCGTATTAAGGATACTGACCCTCACCAGGATACATTGGAGAAGATTCGGACCATCAAACCACTGGTTGGACAGGTGCTGGATACTGCCACTGGATTGGGGTATACCGCTATTCAGTCATCGAAGACAGCTGAAAATGTCACTACCATTGAGCTGGACCCTGTTGTTTTACAAGTCTGCCGGTTAAATCCGTGGTCTCAGGAGCTATTCAACAATCCGAAAATTTCCCAGTTGATCGGGGACAGCTACGATGTGGTAGCGGGGATGGAATCTGGATGTTTCACCCGTGTCATCCATGATCCGCCAGTTTTTAGTCTGGCAGGTGATCTATATTCAGGGAATTTTTATCATGAGCTTTATCGGGTGATGCGAAACCAGAGCCGGCTATTCCATTATATTGGCGACCCTGACAGCAAATCAGGGCGTAACATTACCGCGGGGGTGATGCGCCGGCTGGAGCAAGCCGGTTTCAGGCAGGTGCGGCGCACACCCAGGGCATTCGGCGTGGTGGCGGTCAAATAAAATCGGAGCAAAATAGATGGCTGGATTTGAAACGTTCTAAATTCAATAAAAACTGATGTCTGAATCCCCTCGATTAACAGGTAGGCGTGATTCTTTTTCGGTTGAGTTCATCCAAAACAATCGGATCCTGGATTAAATTAACAGGCTCAAGGAGTGGATCATGGAGCTCACTTCACTAAACATATCTGAAGCCGCTACCCTTTTGAAACAAAAGGAAATCTCCCCCGTCGAGTTAACTCAGGCACACCTGGAACGCATCCATCGGATGGATCGGCAGATGAATTCATTTCTGACTTTAACCCCAGAGCTTGCTCTGCAACAAGCGCGCCAGGCGGAATCGGAGATACAGCACGGGCAATATAAGGGACCTTTACACGGTATACCTTTAGCTTTCAAAGATCTTTATGAGACGCGTGGAATCCGTACGACGGCAGGATCCACCTTCTTTGCAGAATACATCCCCGAAGCCGATGCAGCGGTGGTACAGAGGCTCAAAGAAGCTGGTACGGTAATGCTTGGGAAACTCAATATGCATGAAATTGCCCTCGGAGTGACCAACGAAAATCCCCATTATGGAGATTGTTGCAATCCATGGGATCTGAAACGGATCAGTGGTGGTTCTTCGGGTGGGAATGCAGCAGCCCTGGCAGCCGGATTATGCATGGGGGCACTTGGTAGTGATACGGGTGGCTCGATCCGCATCCCGGCTGCATTGTGCGGAGTGGTGGGTCTTAAGCCAACGTATGGTCGAGTGAGTCTGCGTGGGGTAATCCCATTAAGCTGGAACCTGGATCATGCAGGTCCCATGGGTCGAAGCGTGCGGGATGTAGCCATCCTGCTGCAGGCGATAGCCGGGTATGATCCGGAAGATGCCTGGTCAGTGGATAGACCGGAGGAGGATTATCTTAGCGATCAAACAAGGAAGATAAGTGATTGGCGAATTGCCCTGGCGGTGGACGACTATTTTTCCGATCCTGCGATTGTAAATGAAGAAGTATTACAGGCAGTTCAGCATGCTGCCGTGGTTTTTGAGAGCCTGGGTGCGCAGGTTGAGCATGTGGCATTTCCAAATGCACGTGAGGCTGCCATGGCTAATGGACTGATGACCCCTGCTGATGCAGCCGCATTCCACCACCAACGATTGTCAGAAAATCCACAAGGTTTTGGCCGGGATGTGCTCAAACGACTGCAAACTGGCGCAGCTTACACTTCTACGGAATATTCATTGGCAAGGCGAATGCAGACCATCCTGCGTTGCAAATACAACGAATTTTTTGAAGAATTTGACGTGTTGCTTACCCCGACCACACCTATCATTGCTCCAATCCGAGGCTCTGCTGATGCTGTCGAACGCGCAAAATTGCTCACTCGTTTTACTGCACCATTTAATTTGACTGGATTACCTGCCCTCTCTGTTCTTTGCGGCTGGTCAAGTGAAAAAATGCCCATTGGCTTACAGATTATTGGCAAGCCATGGGCAGAAGCGAAAGTGTTACTGGTCGGTGAGTTGTTCGAGCAGGGGCGGGGGCAAGATGTTCCGGTGGCATCACTCTCGTAAATTCCGCAAAGCAACCGCCTGTTTGATGCCAGTGTCAGCGAAGAAATAGATCAATAGTAATGTAATTCCTGTTACAACCAAATCATACGGGCTGATAGCTATCGGGATTGAACCTAGAGAAAATTTTATGGTAGCGATGCCACCAAAAAACATAAATGTATTCAGGATAATCGCAAGTACGCGTACTTCGGTAGGTCCAAGCTTGCTATAAGAGATTCTAAACTCACCCATGACATTCATTCGCACATATACCAAAACCGACATAGTAATATATGCAATGCAACACAGGCTAGCCACAGAGAACGAGATATATGGGCTTAATCCAAGACCCAAAACTATAATGATCTCTGTCAGCACATCGGCGACATGGTCAATAAAAAAGCCATACTTTGGGCGTTCAATGTGGCGGTAACGCGCCAGAGTGCCATCCAAACTGTCGCCGAACCAGCTGATAACAAATCCTAACGAAGCTATCCATAAAAAAGCCGGGTTAAATTGGCTGAGACCATAACTGATGGTGATGATTAATGCACCAACTATCCCTATTACGGTCATCAGATCTGGGGTTACCCAGGCAGGAAGGTGTGCTGCCAACCACTGCAGAGCCGGTCGCTCCAAAGGTCCAAGAAGGATATCATTTACTCGTTTATGGTCTTTTATGTCACCCATGATCATTCTCCGTTTTATAATTTACACAGGGACCTGTTCCATGATATCAGGCCACACAGGGAAAGCCATTGACCATTGGCTGGGATCCTGCCGGATGAAAGCCTCAGCAATATGCAAGACATTTTCTGCATTTTGTATGATTTCCTTATGCCTATCAGGGTGTGTTTGCATCTCGATCGGCTCGGAGAACAGAAAGTGATATTTTCCATCCGGGCGCCAGATCACTGACCCAACCAGCACAGGGACCTGGGCTTTCAGAGCCATGAAAATGTGGTGGATGGGCAGGGGAGCCGGTTGACCAAAGAAAATTGGGCGATACGGATAACTTTCATCGGGTCGGTCAAGACCTGTCATTACCATTCCACCTTTTCGCAGGTATTTCACCGCCTGTTTAATCGCTGGTGAGGAAGTAGGGACAATATTCATCCCTTTTTCCTTTCTCATTTCAAGCTGCTTGCGATAACCTGGATGGTTATCCGGCATTGCTAAAAACATTGCCTTGACACCTGACATCCCCGCAGCCTGACCAATAAAATCAAAATTGCTCATGTGAATCCCTGCCACCACCAATCCTCTATCACCGTATTCGGGTCGTTGGAGCAATCGCTCAGCGGTGGGATGAACGTCGATAATCTTCCTGAAGACATCAGGATTATTGATGTTGTGATATAGATCAAAAATCGAACGACCCGTATTACGAAAATTTTGGCGGACTGCTTCATCAAGATCCAGCGGATCCAGCTTTCCATCATTTGCCACCCATTGGTTAAGGCGGACTGATTGAACCATCTTCCAATCCTTGCGGGTGGAAATGCGATCGGCAGCAAAATTGACCATGCGCTGTCCGAGCCAATTGGGTGTATACCTGCCAATCATGAGGGCGATACTGATACCTAAAGGGCTATTTATGGCGTTTTGGGGATCGATTGGCATGGATTAGGTTTTGGTTATAAGTATATTGTTATTTTAACATGAAGGAACGATTAGTTTGACTCTGCTCGATACCGTGTACATATTATACCTGCTCTGAATCCACGAATTCCGTTGGTTAAAGTGATGATATACACCTGAAAAATTGGCTATTTATCGGTTACGGTGAGATTATCCGCTAAGTATAATGATTGGATAAGTTATATCTGAATATATCTTGTATGGGTGAGGATTATATCCTATGAGTGAACCCACTTTGGTTGAACAACCTAAAGCCGAAGTTAAATCTGCCACCAAAAAAAGACCGCGCGGCCAGGTAACCATATTTGCTAACTGGTGTAAGGGTTGTGGCATCTGTGTTGCTTTTTGCCCAACAAGTGTTTTGGCATTGGACGATGATGACCATCCGGTGGTGGTTTACCCCGAAAAGTGCACTGCCTGCCATTGGTGTGATACTCACTGCCCCGACTTGGCTATAGTGGTCAAGAAAATTGAAATCTAAGGAGGGCAGATTGAAGATCAGCTTGATGCAAGGGAATGAAGCGGTTAGCTGGGGTGCAATTGCAGCAGGGTGTAAATTCTACGCAGGATATCCCATCACACCCTCGACTGAAATTGCCGAGATGTTGTCCAGAGAGTTACCCAGGGTAGGGGGTAAATTTATCCAAATGGAAGACGAGATTGCAAGCCTGGCTGCCTGTATCGGTGCTTCAGTGGGGGGTCTTAAAGCGATGACTGCCACATCGGGTCCGGGTTTTTCGTTAATGCAGGAGCATATAGGTTATGCTGCGATGACTGAAATCCCGGTGGTTATTGTCGACGTGCAACGTTTGGGTCCCAGCACTGGGCAACCCACCAGTGCCTCGCAAGGAGATGTGATGCAGGCACGTTGGGGTACACACGGCGACCATCCGGTGATCGTCCTAAGCCCAGTCTCAGTCAGCCAATCCTTTGATTTAACTGTCAGGGCATTTAATTTTTCAGAAAAATATCGTACTCCAGTCATCCTGTTGCTGGATGAAGTCGTGGGACACATGCGTGAGAAAATTGAAATGCCTGATTTCGAATCCGTTGAGAGGGTGGAACGTATTGCCACGGATGTACCCCCGGAGTGGTATAAACCTTATGGTGATTCGTTGAGTGATGTTCCTCCGATGGCTAACTTTGGTGAGGGGTATCGCTACCATATCACTGGCTTATTCCATGATATGTTGGGTTACCCAACGACCCGACTCGATGAGATTGATCCTTGGATCGAGCGTGT
>Ga0154666_1185_pt1 | contig 13823 bp, 15 predicted proteins | sample Rifle2008BG13ft_FD_116095 | JGI IMG/M metagenome (GOLD analysis project Ga0154666, IMG submission 116095) | Chloroflexi bacterium RBG_13_50_21 | reverse complement strand
TCACCCCCGCCGGGGCGTAGCGCAGTCCGGTAGCGCACCGCGTTTGGGACGCGGGGGTCGGCGGTTCGAGTCCGCCCGCCCCGACTTATGGCAAAAATTAATTATGATGGTGTGCTTGAGACTGCCCATTTTAAACCGGATGGGCAGCTTGATTGGGTGCGAGTTTATGTACGGCGAGGCCCAATTTTTTCCGACCGTATCCTTATGAGCCGCCAGGAGTTCATAAAGGAGCTTAAGGCGGGAAAGCGGTATTGGGTCGGCGATCGCATACACAAAATGGGTGGTAATTTCAACGTAACCCAAAAGGTGAGTCTTCTGCAAAAGGAAGGCACTCCGATTATTTTCCTGAGTGATGCACATGCAACCCAGGATGAGTTGACAGGCGTGCCGATCGTCTGATACCATGATCAAGTGTCCATGATGTCTCTTTCAAGCGGCTTCCTGAGCCGCTTTTTTATCAGTCTGTGAACCCTTGGCAGGCTGGTATAATTTTTCTTGTGCCCACGCCTTTCTATCACTTGAACCTGGCTGAAGATATATTGCGACATCCAACGTTACCGGAACCGATACGACAATTTTTACAAGCTTCCCGCGGTGCGTTTCTATTGGGTAATACTGCCCCGGATGTACAGGTAGTCTCAGGTCAACCACGCCAGATGACCCATTTTTTTAACTTACCAATTAAAGCCTGGGATCCACCAGCCTGGGAGCTGCTCCTGGACGACTATCCCCAGCTGGTTGATGCCGGACAAATCCCTGTACCTCAGGCTGCATTCGTGAGCGGGTACTTATGCCATTTGCAGGCGGATTGGATGTGGGTGAAAGAATTATTCGCTCCGGTATTTGGACCACAATGCACCTGGGGTACCTTCAGAGAACGCCTATACTTACATAATGTATTGAGGGCATACCTGGATGAGCGTATCCTTACTAAACTGGGCACTGGTATGGATGCCTGTCTGAGCCAGGTGGAACCCGAGAATTGGTTGCCATTTGTTGAAGACCATCACCTGCGTATGTGGCGTAACCTCTTATTCCCACAGCTTCAGCCTGGTGCACTCACGCAAACAGTGGCGGTATTCTCCTCACGTCAGGGAATATCAACACCCGAGTTCCATGCCTTATTAGGTTCTGAAGAACGAATGCGGCTGGAGGTGTTTGAGCGTATACCTCTACAGCATATACAGGGTTATCATAAGCGGGTTCTGGATGAAAATTCCTGCTTGTTATCGGAGTACTTGGCATTCACCTTGCATCAGAAAGATATGCCTATCGAGCGAAAAGTAGACCTGGGAGCTCAGATATGAGACTGATCGAACCCAAGCAAAAAAAAGTAAAGAAGAATAGCATCCAAATGGTTGCCGACCTAATCAGACAACTGCTACCAATTGGGAAAACTGATGCGAACGCTGAAGATGCCATTGTAATACGCTTCCTAAAAGGATTGGACAACCGTTTTATCATGTTGCACAACCTGCAGCTTGAAAAAATTGGTCACCCTTTTCCTCCCATCCTGGTTGGACCAGCAGGGCTGGTTGTGCTAAATATTAGCAGCGAGAAAGGTTTTTTTAAAGTCAAAGAAGATTCCTGGTGGAAGATGGACAAAACCACCCATCGTTTTAACCCTGGACGTCCCAATTTGATCAAGCAAAGTCAGGATTATGCAAAAAAACTGGCGGCGATATTGGATGTACATGGCAAATCTCATCCAGAAATCCTGCCGGTATTGATCTTTGCCGATCCGGGAGTGCATATTGAAACTACCAATCCGGCTCTACGGATCGTACTGATGGATGGCGTTGACAGCCTGATAACTACATTCCTTAATAGCGACGAAGTACTTCAACCCAACGAGATCAATTTTTTATCCGACTCACTAGAAGTGATGGCAAATCCGGATATAGCCATTCCGATAGGTGAGGGAGAAGATTTTTTTGGTCAAGATTTAGTTGTGCCTGAGAAGAAAGCACCTCCCAAAATGCCAAGCGTTAAAATCCCAACTGAGATGTCTCTGCCCGCCGTTGAAGGGAGACTACAATTCACTAAAAAGCAATGGATCATCCTGATTGTGCTGTTGTTTTTAACCATCATCGTCCTGTTTGGTGCGATCTTATTTGCGCTTAGTGGCATGTGACATTAGAAGGTATATTAAGAGCAAATTGCACACACCCTACCTATCACTCATCATTCCAGCTCACAATGAAGAGGCGCGCCTGCCTGATACCCTCAGGCAAGTACTTCAATATGCTGAGAGACAGACATATACATCAGAAATTCTAGTGGTTGAGAATGGGAGTGTAGACCATACATATCAAATTGCACAGGATTTTGCAGCCAATCATCCCGCGGTGCGTGTATTACAAAATAGTCAGAGAGGAAAGGGCAGAGCCGTCAGGCAGGGAATGCTTGCTGCACAAGGTAAATTTCGCTTTATGTGCGATGTTGATTTTTCCATGCCGGTGGATGAGGTCAGCATGTTTTTGCCCCCCTTCCAGGAGGATTATGATATTGCCATCGCTTCGCGGGAAACAGCGGGTGCGGTTCGTTACGGGGAGCCCTACTACCGACATTTTGTTGGGCGGATTTATAATGGACTGATTCGTTTCTTGGCATTACCAGGCTTACAGGATACCCAATGTGGTTTTAAATGCTTTCGCGGCGAGGTGGCGGAGGAGCTTTTTAAACGCCAAACCCTTACAGGGTGGTCCTTCGATGTGGAAATCCTATTCATTGCCAGGCAGTTGGGGTATAAAATCATTGAGCTACCCGTTCACTGGTATTACAACCCGCACAGTAAAGTTAATGTGATGCGTGATTCATTCAAGATGGGGGTGGATTTACTCACCATTCGACTGAACGGATTACGAGGGATCTACACGCGTCCTAATGCCCGCATTTGATGCCTCTCTTCTCCCGTCAGAACCCGACCTTTCCTTTGAGCTGATTCTATGGCAGGCAGGCTTTCTTACTGTGGCTGGGATTGATGAAGCGGGGCGAGGTGCATTGGCAGGTCCAGTAGCTTCCGCAGCAGTCATCCTTCCACAGAAGGAAGGCTTATCCGGATTTCTCAAAGGTGTGCGTGATTCCAAGCAAATGAGCCCACATCAGAGAGAGATATCGCGTGAGAAAATTGTTCAATGTGCCGAAGGCTGGGGAGTGGGTCTGGCTAGCTCGGAGGAGATTGACCAGATGGGAATCCTGCCTGCCACGCGCCTCGCAACCTGGCGGGCGATGGAAAACCTACCTTTCCCCCCTGATCACTTACTGCTGGATTACCTGTTCTTGCCGGATGTTTCAGTGCCCCAAACCGCATTAATCAAGGGGGACTGCCGCTCTTTGAGCATCGCTGCTGCTTCCATCCTGGCAAAGACAACGCGAGATGCGATGATGAAGGAGCTTGAACTGACTTACCCGGGATATGGTTTTGCAACCCATAAAGGATATGGCACTCAGACTCACCGGGGGGCATTACACCGACTGGGCCCATGCCCTATCCATCGATTTAGTTTTGCATTGCTTGGAGAATCAAGCATTTCGCCAGACAGGAATCAGCAGGAATTTGAATAAGTCAGGCAGCTATTTCCTGGCTTAATAAAATCCCCAGGAATTTTCCTTCCAGCCATGCTTACCCCGTAAAGGTACAAATGCCACCGGTGTAATGTGCTCTTGCTTGTATTTGCCATCATGCTTTCGCCAGCGGTCCAGCATCTGACTACCTGCTGCACCCTCAGGTAGCACCAAACAGCCACCTTCGTCTAGCTGGTCGAATAAAGGCTGGGGGACACGGGGAGCAGCTGCAGTGATCATAATAGCATTGAAAGGGGCATATTCAGGCAAGCCCAAGGTCCCATCCCCAATATGGACCACCACGTTCGTCAGCCCCAGCTTCAGCAGGATCTTTTCAGCTTTTTCCGCCAGGGCTTCGTGTCGCTCAATGGTGTGGACCTGTTGGGTCAGATATGCCAACAAGGCAGCCTGGTAACCCGAACCTGTCCCCACTTCGAGGACATTTTCCTCACCTTTTAGCTCGAGGAGCTCGGTCATCAAAGCAACAATGTAGGGCTGAGAAATCGTTTGACCCTGCCCAATGGGCAGCGGTCCATCTGAGTATGCAATGCTGGCATACTCCTCAGGGACAAACCAGTGGCGTGGTACGTGACGCAAAGCGTCTAATACGCGCTCATCGTGGATGCCACGCGAAATAATTTGCTCGCTGACCATGTGAGTGCGTAAATTGGTGTAATAAGTTTCGTCTTCCATCAACTAAGGATTATACGCCTTGTAGAAGATGTCTCCAAAATTCATCCCGCTCACCGGGTCTGAATGGAATATAAAGTCCCAGGCGGTCCACCAATCCATGGTAACGCTCCATGAGTGCAGAAGGCAGCTCAGCAGGAGGAGCAATGACGGCAAACTCACTGAGAATGTCATCATTGATCAAGCCTGCCATGTCTACCCATGCACCGCTTGAAGCCAGGGTGGAAAGCTGACTGGCGATATCCTCCCATCCATGCAGCTCCATGACCGAGCGATAGGAGGGTGTGGAGGCATAGAAAGCAATTTGAGCACGTACAAACATTTCTTCCTCCGATGACGTGACCACGAAGGCGGAGGTAGCAACCTTGATCTCTGACCGGGGGCGACCAGCTTTAAATGCACCTTGTTCGATAGCCGGCAGGATAATATCTCGCAAGTAGCGTGGAGTATGGAAGGGATGGGCGTGGAATCCTTGGGCAAGTTCACCGGCCAACCTCGCCAGACCGGCGTTGACCCCGGCGATATAGATGGGAATGTCAGGATATTTAATGGGTCCCGGGTTGAAGAAGGGGGACATCAGATTGAGTTTATAGTACTCACCGCGGAAGTTGAGCGGCTGGTTGGTCTGCCAGGTATTCCAGAGGGCACGTATCGCTTCGATTTGCTCGTGTAGCTTACCCACCACAGATTCTGGCCAGGGCATGCCGAAACGCCGCACAATATGGGCTTTCACCTGGGTACCCAGGCCAAGGATGAACCTCCCCCTAGAAGCCTGGGCTAAATCCCAGGCAGTATATGCCAGAGTCGCTGGGCTGCGGGCAAAGGCAATCGCGACCGCAGTTCCAAAATTCATTTTATGGGTATGTTCAGCAATCAACGAACCGGGCAAGAAGGGATCGTGCATCGTTTCGGTGGACCACAAAGCGCTGAAGCCCATGGTCTCTGCGGCGCGGGCTATGGAAGGGATGGTGGAAAGATCAGAAGGGGGAAGAGTGGTGTCAAATAGAATAGGAGAAGTCGAGAGGGTCATTGTTTAGTCTATAAGCGGCTGGGATAGCGGATTAGCGGATAGGTAACCATTAGAACCTTGGATAACGGATAAGGTAGCGGATTAGCGGATTGATAATTTTGGATACTTGGAAAGCGGATGGGATAGCGGATTAGCGGATAAGAGAGTGTACATTGGTTGGTTGGAATCGGATCTGGTGGTTAAACAACTCCTTTAATCTGGAGGAGGTTGGATTAGGTCTTTGGGTCGCCATAGAAAACGTTGGATACGTTCCTGCCAACCTTCCAAAATCCGAGGTGGAAGGATACGTTTATATTGTAACCTTTTACGACCAAAATTGAATAACAGAGCCACCTTATAACCGGTTGCTGCCAGATAGCATATCACTTGGGCAACTTCTTCATTGGTCAGTAAATGAGGAAATGCTTTCATCTCGACGATCACGCAATCTTCTACCAGCAGATCCAAGTACAATCGTCCAAGCCATTCATTGTTATCATGAATTTCAATGCAATACTCCTCGGGTGCGGTTAGATCTAACTCTCTCAGTTCCACAGCCAGAGACCTCTGATAATGCTCTTCCTTCAGCCCTGGTCCCAATCTCCCATGAACCCTCATACCAGCACCGATAATCTTATAAGTTAAGTCCTGGTATGGAATTGTCGGATCCATAGGCATGTCTTTCTCCTTTATCCGCTAATCCGTTATATATCTGTTTACCGATTAAACAGTGGACACTTAATTTAATAAATACGCCACCAACCATTGTGTGATTGCCAGTGCCTGCTCGACGAATGCAATTGCAGGCTCGGCAAGACCCGTTGGGCTGGGGGTATTCAGTAAATCAGTTAGGAATGCAAGTAGAAAATCGGTTTTAATTTCAGGTAATATCAGCTCACTCCCTGTTATCTAGCTGTTGCTTAGGGGAAAATTTATATTTATTTATATACCAACTATTGGGTTATGTATTCTTTGTTTATACGAACGCCTTCTTTTATGTACCCTGACGGGAAATATTGTTATTTCATCATCCTCTGGATTAATATCAATAGCTATTTGTTTTTTATACTTTTCTGCGGATGGTTTATCCCAGAAAGCTTTCACAGATATAGGAATACCACTTCGGACTTCAACTATAATCCAAAAAGGTTTAATCGATTTCGTAATCATAAATTCACCCTCCTAGAATTCTTTGATGCCAGTTATATACATCACCATATTCAAAAAAAGTACACACTTCTCTCAAACCACTTTCATGAAATGTTGGTCTATTTAGTTGTCTTACGAAATGAGATCTCCTTTCCTCATTTGCGACAATACTAAATCTCGGTTTTATGTTCGGAGTCGACAATAGAATATCATTAAAGCGTAATAAACCGGAATATATAGGCGTTGAATGCTCAATCTCAAATAATGCTCTAATATCATTTGCTCCCCTTTGAAGCCAAATAACATCAATTTCATGTAAAATGTTTTCAATATGCTCATATCCAAATGGAAGGGTGTCTTTACAGGTAAATTGACGAGTGATTATCCAATCCAACTTAGTTCGATCTATAGGCGGTATCCAAATCTCAAAGTCCTTGATGGCTCCGATAGATCCTAATAATGTCTGTATTTGTGAATGTGATAAATCTGGTAATTTACTTGAGCCCGTGATATCAATAATTTTTTCCAATTGACCCCAGCCAAAATATCCTTCTACATTAAAACGACCAGCCCTTGCTACATATAATTCTGTTCCATCCTCCTTTATTATTACTTGGACTTTGTATTGTCCATCATCAGCTGGCTTCAATGATTGAAATACATCTTCATATTCCGAATAAGGCACGAGCAAAGGTTCTGCTTGATCATCCCAAAGAAAACATATAAGTGAAGCATGGCCTTCAAGCTCATATAAATCTATATTTCGTAAACCATACCAAGTGCGTTCACCGAGGTGGATTTTAGAATATCGAATATATACACGGATATCGCCATTAATGGATTTGTACAATGATAAGCTGTTACTAATTCGCAGTAATTTCCCCAAGCGATTGGTCAACTCATCTAAAAATGATATTTTTACGTCACTTGTCATTTTCGAAATCGTAGAATTAATATAATTGAATTTATTAATTCAACAATTGTTACTTTACTACTTCCTCGAATTGAAGGATTGCCTTACGCCATTCTTCAGGAACGGATATGGATCGATTGTTTCGGTAATCATAGGCAACAAGCACAATTGATCCAGTTGCAAATACACTTTCATCCTGTGCATCCTCGATACAATATTCCGAAGTCATGCTCTTGTTGCCTACCTTGCAAATCCGCACTCCCACCCGAATGGGGTCCCCAAATTGGATCGCTTTTCGGAACGTAATTTGGACATCCGCCAGGATGACACCAATGTCCAGGAAGGAACCGCCTTCCCATAATTTGAGTTGTTTAAGGTAAAAAACGCGCCCCTGTTCCATGTAGGTCAGGATTTTTGCGTTGTTAACATGACCTTGCGGATCAAGGTCACCATAACGTACTTCAATGAGGTGGTAGAAGTGGAAGTCGGTCATCAACCGGATTATACCCTCATCCGTGGCTGGCGTCTTGTATTGATGTGTATCTTCGCGATTTCAGGGGTGTCCAACTGAGTCAATCGGTGGATTATAGGCAGGATTGACACCCAGAAGTTATAATTATCCTGATGATGCGTCTGAATCCTTTCCGAAGGTTGAGAGCATTCCGTGGTTTGGAATACCTGCTTGCCATCCTGGTGACTGGGTTGTCCACCCTGATTTTTCTTCCCTTCCGTTCCGAGGCAGGGCAGGACCATACCATCCTCTCACTATTATATCTTTTACCAGTTGTGTTGAGCTCGGTGTTATGGGGGCTTGGTCCTGGAGCTCTGGCAGCGGTGGCATCCTTCCTGGCGTTGAATTTTTTCTTCATACCACCCTTCAATACGCTGATCGTACACCGCACTCAGGATTTGGTGGTGTTAATCGTTTTTTTGGGCGTCTCCATCACCATAGGACAACTGGTGGGCAGGGTAAGTAAAAGCCTGGCAGAAACCACTGCCCGTGAGCATGAAGCCATTCACCTATACGAGCTGACCATGCACCTGGCTGGATTGCAGGGTGAACAGGATATTGTATCTGCCCTAGCAGAACAGACCTTGATTGCCTTTCGCGCCACCCGTGTGGAGGTGCTGTTGGAGGCACAGGGCAATATTCCTCCACATCATGTCATGGTGGAGGATCGCTCAATGCCGATTCAGCAAGAGGAAGAGCATCCCTCTTTCATCACACCGTTGCAATCTGCTCGAGGCTTTCTTGGTGAGATAAAGCTATGGCGGGAGACGCCAGCACTTACGCAAGCTGAAGGACGCATGTTGAATACTTTTGCCAGTCAGGGGGTGTCCGCATTGGAGAGAGTGCGTCTGTCGCAAGCTGCCTCTCGCGCACGCCTGTTGGAGGAAAGTGACCGGTTTAAATCTTCTCTCCTGTCATCTGTGTCACATGAACTGAGAACACCTCTGGCAACGATCAAGGCTGCCATCACGAGCTTGCGTAGTGAGACGGTGGAATGGGACACAGAAGCACGTGCTGACCTCCTGGCTGTTGTTGAAGAGGAAACCGATCACCTGAACCAGCTGGTGGGCAATTTGCTCAATATGTCACGTATTGAATCAGGAGCATTGAAACCACAAAGGAGCTGGAATTCATTGGCTGATATCGTTTCAAGCGCCATCGAGCGGATGCGCCAGCAAACCGAGCGGCATCATTTGGAAGTGGACGTCTCCGCAGACCTGCCGCTAGTACCCGTAGATTATTTCCAAATCGAGCAAGTTTTTATCAACCTTATCAGCAATAGCACCAAATACTCAGCCGAAGGCACCACAATAGGCATCCGTGCTCAACCAGTGAAGGGAAGCCTGCTTAAGGTGACGGTGCGGAACGAGGGTCCACACGTTCAAGCTGATCATTTGGAGCGTATCTTTGACAAGTTTTATAGAGTCACCGCCGCAGATCGCGTGACCGGTGCCGGACTTGGCTTGAGCATCTGCAAGGGGATTGTTGAAGCCCATGGGGGGCGTATCTGGGCAGAGAACCTGTCCCAGGGCTTTGCATTTAACTTCACCTTGCCTTTAAGCGTGGAAGGATTTCCGCTTGAGGCCGGGCAGAAGAAGGTTGACGAATGAACAACCAACCTCATATCCTTGTAATCGATGATGAAGCACAGATATTACGCGCCCTGCGCACCATCCTGACTGCTAAACAATTCAAAGTCTCGGTCGCCAGCCGGGGTGAAGAAGGTCTGGCACTGGCAGCAGCTCAACCACCTGACCTGATCATCCTTGACCTCAGCCTGCCAGATATGGATGGTGTGGAGGTATGCGAGCGCTTGCGCGAATGGACCCAGGTGCCCATCATCATCCTTTCGGTGCGCGAGAGCGAACGGGAAAAAGTGATTGCTTTGGATAAGGGGGCGGATGACTACCTGACCAAACCCTTTGGAATTGAGGAATTATTAGCGCGCATTCGGGTTGCATTACGGCATGCAGCCCAGACCCTGGGGAGCCAGAAGAGCCAAATCATCACGGCAGGGCAAGTTGTAATTGACCTGGCACTTCACTTAGTCACACGCGCTGGGGAAGAGGTCAAGCTGACCGCCACAGAGTTCAAACTGCTAGCCTACCTGGCGGCTAATGCCGGCCGCGTTTTGACTAACCAATCCATCCTGTCACATGTGTGGGATCCAGCGGATGCTGACCACGTTGAATATCTGCGGGTCTACATCCGCCAGCTACGAAAAAAGCTGGAAGATGACCCCGACCATCCCCACGTCATACGCAACGAGCCAGGCATCGGGTACCGTTTTATGATGGATGAGTAATCCTGTATGAATGGAAGATATACATCAAATATAGAGTAGAGTACAATTAGCAAGTTTGGGAGAAGATATGGCAGATAAATCTCGATCCAAGAAAATATCAGATCCATATCCTGGCCTGGCCGATAGCGCGGTAAGCCAATTACGGCAGGAATATCTTGAGTTCCAGGACCTGTTCCAGGTGCAACCACCCCTGGTGCAGCGTTTCTTGGAGACGCAAGCGTCTTCGGTGGCCGAGGCTGTCCTCCAGGGATTACCCCAGGTCAGGTTCACCTTACCCGATCGCGTGGTGTTATCAACGCAGGACGGGGAAGGAAAACCCGTGAGTGTACCTAGTGAATCACGCGAGCAGATCACAGGAGGCTTGATGGATCGCCTGATGCGTACTGATCTGCGCACTGCACTGCGGTTGCGTCTGGGTGAATTGGAACAATCCTCGAATCGGGCAGTCTCGGTGAGTGCAGGTCTCCTGCGGCACGCAGTGGTCAGTCACATGGTTCACAACATGCTGCCATCAGGGAGAACGGTAGAATACAAAGTGGCTGAGGGGGAAGAAATCCCCAGCATCCCGGTGCAGAGTGACCTGGAGCCGGAGTCGGCAATAACAGCCACAACGGATGCCATCGTCATGGAAGAGGGAGGGGAGGCAGGCAGAGGGGAGCTGTTGGTGCCCTATGTGGAGGCCGCACGACGGTTCTATCTGCCACAGTGGGTGGCATTTGATGATGAGGGTCATTTATTGGTTGGGGGCGTAAATGAGGCAGAAGCGAATATTGCCTCGATGCAGCGTTATTTAACCGTCTTGCATGCAGCGGTGGGTATGGCACCTTATATGGTGGCGGATGAGGAATACCAGCGTAAACGTTATGGTATCCTGGGGCAATTGGTGAACCAGGGGCGAGCACTGGCGCGTTATCAGGTGAAGGAGATTATCCGGACGATCCAACGACGGGCTTCGTCACACGACTTAAACCGAGGATTGAGTTTAAGCTTGCCGTATTTTAACGACCAGACCCTGGCAATGGAAAACTATGGCTTTGAAGTAATTCCCGCTGGACGAATCATGTTTGTGCCGGCTTTTGTGGTGCGAGCAGCGCGCGAACAGGAAGCAAAGATTGCGCAGGACACACGTCTGAACCAATCAACCCGTAAGCATCTGTTAGCAGAATTAGCCACCTTGGAAAAGGCATTCATAAAATAATCATGGTTCTTGTGGTAATACTCTCTGAAAGACGGTAATTAAATGCTGTTTTCAATCGCACTTTTAGCAATTGTGGTTTTTCTTGCATATCGAATTGCCCCACGTGAGCGTGCAGAAGACGCCCATGTTCATGGTGTCGGGCAGGTAGGTCTTCTGGCAGCGGTGGCACTCTTTGGTGTGGATTACTTCACTTCTTTCTTTTATGCCACGGGCGAGATGATGTCTGCTCTGCACCCATATGGTTTAGAAAAGTATGCATATATCTCTGTAGCTGTCATTGCGTTGGCAAACTTTGTCTTCGGGGCTTTATATATGTATTCCCTGGGCGTGTTTAATGAGGGAGGGGGGTCATTTACGGCAGCCATGCGTTACCTGGGACCTTCACTGAGCCTGATCGTGGCAGTTGTGCTCATCCAGGATTATGTCTTCACGATTGTGGTATCCACTTTATCCGGAGTTGACCAATTACTTTCCCTGCGTGATGCGACAGGAATCCATTGGATCTGGCATTTCCTCATCGGTGCCAGTTTGGCAGGTGTCACCTGGTGGCTGACCATTCGCGGCCGGGGTGAATCAGCACAGGTAGTTTTTACCCTCCTGGGTATTTTTATCCTGCTCACAGTAGCGATGACCGTTGGACTTTTCGTAGCTAATCCTTTGGAGGTGGCTTCCCCGTCTGTTGAACCCATCGAAACGGTGACCATAAGTCAAGCGCTTTATCACATGCTGACTGCTTCGATGAAAGGTTTGGTGGCATTAAGCGGTTTGGAAGCTATGTCCAATGGAATCCAATTTGTGATTGATGAAGATGTGCGCCTGGTAAAGTGGGGCAAACAACACCTCAAGCGATTGAGCAAATTGTGGAAATTTTATAGCGGCAAATCGGGTATCGGAAGGTTTGTTCAGACTTCATTCCTGTTTTATGGTGGCCTGACAACCTTAATCCTGACTTATTTTTCGATCCGCTTCAATGTTTTTGATGGTACCAATGGTCGCAGCCTGGTAGGGAATCTGTCCTTCATTGGATTTGGTGAGTTTCCAGGGGGAACAATATTGTTCTGGGCATATCAAATCTTGGCGGTAGTTTTATTGGCAGCAGCCTCCATGACAGCCTACCAGGATTTACAGGCCATGGCATGGCGTAATGTAGCCATAGGGGAGATACCTGAAATCGTCGTCTATCGTAATCCAAAAGGGACGTTTACGCGCCCGGTCACAGCAGCTTTACTAGCTGCCATATTGATTCAATTTTTAGTGCGTGGGGAGGTTAGCAAGGCGGTGCCGTATTACGGGGTGGGTGTGTTCATGCCAATCATGGCGATGGGATTGGCGATTCGCAAGCATATCCTGAAGACCACGACCGGTCGCGCCCGAACCTGGGGTAGCCTGGGCGCCACGGCGGCTGCTGTATTGGCAGGACTTATCTTTATTGGTCAAATCGTCGGTAAATGGACCGAAGGCGGCTGGGTAGTCTTGATTTCACTCAGTGTGCTCATCCTGATTGCGCATGCGATTCTAATTTCGCCAGCAGGTTACCGTGACCCACGACAAATCCACCGGATTATTCGCGAAAAATCACGCGTCGAAGGTCCCATGGGGAATATCGTAGAGTGGCAATCGTTACGCACGCAGGAATATCGTTACAGCTTACTGATTGGGATTTCCCGTTTTGCTGAATTGTTCGGTGTACGCAGACCTGCGCGCTTTGAACCCCCTGCACCGGCCGGGGATTATGATGTAGCAATTCATTCCGAACATCCCGATACACCATCCCTGTTAGAACAATATCTTAAGGATAATCCGGAGGAACCTCGCCTGGGGGGTAAGCCCAAGGAAACCTCTCCTGGGGAGGACGAAACTCCTAACTTGTAAAATACTCCTGCTCAAATGAAATAAAGACCTTCCGAAAGAAGGTCTTTATTCTTTTTTAACGCCTTTGCTCTAAACTTTTGTCTCCATTTTATTCCATGTCGGTACAATGAAATTGAGGAATAAGAAAATTTAACCCACAAATCAGGAGGAAGTTATGCTAGAGCAGTCTCTTTTGATAAAACTATCCTCACCAGGAATTGCCGATAGTGCGACCAGCCGTTTTAGGCAAGAATACCAGGCATATCAAGCCCTGTTCAACGCCCAGTCTCCACTGACACAGCAATATCTTCTTACTCAAGCGAATAGCTTAGCGGAGGCAATTGTGCATGGTGCACCCGGAACCCACTTTTCTCTCCCCGATCAAGTAGTGCATCCGGGATCATCAACAGATACGATGGAGACTGAAAGTATCCCAGCGGAGCAACGTACACAAATCGTGGGCAGGTTGCTGGACCGAGTATCTCACACAAGTATACAGGCGCTATTGGTTCGAAGGTTCTCAGAATTGGAAGGATCGTTGAATCGTGCAGTATCAACCAGTGCGGGGATGCTCCGGTACGCAGTAGCCAGGCACATGATCCATAACATGTTGCCGGCTGGGAAATCAGT
>Ga0154666_1139_pt1 | contig 14382 bp, 15 predicted proteins | sample Rifle2008BG13ft_FD_116095 | JGI IMG/M metagenome (GOLD analysis project Ga0154666, IMG submission 116095) | Chloroflexi bacterium RBG_13_50_21 | reverse complement strand
AGGTGGGGTTGCTCCCTTTCTGCGCAAGCACGATATTCGAGTCGGACACCATCACGAAATACCCCCGGTTAAGAGAACTGATCGCACTTTTCAAGGAGCGCTATCCCGAGGTTTTGGCGCAGGTTGCCCCAACCGCAGAGGGTTATATTGGCTATGCTAGACGAAGATTTCTGTCACCCCTGTCGCAAAAACGGCTCGAGAGAGTCCTCGGTTACCTTCTGGACGAGATCGAGTTTCTGAGCCCCCACGGCATCCGGTCGCTCTCCCGCTACCACCAGAGCCACCCGTTCGTCTTCAATATCAGCGACCAGGATTACGATGTATCTTACCTGCCGGCTGAGTCGAACACGGGAATGTTTGGAGGCAACTCAAATTGGAGAGGTCCAGTCTGGATGCCTGTCAACGCGCTTATTGTCCGCGGGCTTCTCAACCTGTACTCCTTCTATGGGATGACTTTACCGTCGAGTGTCCCACAGGCTCCGGTAACCGCATGACCCTTTTCGAAGTGGCACAAGAGCTCTCGAGGCGGCTCGCCAGCATCTTCCTCAAAGACCAGGACAAACACCGCCCCGTCTACGGAAGTATCAAAAAGTTCCAGGAGGATCCCTATTGGCGCGACTTGATCCTCTTCTACGAGTATTTTCATGGGGATAGCGGGGCTGGTATCGGAGCCAGCCACCAGACAGACTGGACTGGAGTCATCGCCTGCTTGCTGGACCTCTTCGGTCGCATTGAAGCGACCGATGCGTTGATGACCCCGAAGGAACGGCTCGCCGAACGCCTCGTCAAGGAACAGGTGGGTGGGAAAGAATAGGAAGCGAAAATGACTGCTTACAGGTATCTCTCACTTTTTCAGATCAACACCCGCGTGCGACTTTCTGAGTTGTCCTCCACGCTCAACCGCCCGGCAACTCTGGACGATATCACCGATGCAGAGTTGGATCAGCTTGCCCATGACGGATTCGATCTGGTCTGGTTCCTCGGCGTCTGGCAGACTGGTGAAGCTGCCCGCCGCGTGTCAGCGTCGAATCCTGAGTGGCGGGTAGAATTTCAACGCATCCTGCCGGACTTCCAGGAAAACGATGTCTCAGGGTCCTGCTTCGCGGTCAGTGACTATCATGTCCACACAGACTTCGGTGGAGATGGCGCCCTCGCCCACCTGCGTGAACGCCTGCACAAGCGTGGATTGCGTCTCATCCTCGACTTTGTCCCCAACCACGTCGCCCCCGACCATCGTTGGGTCGATGCGCATCCAGATTTCTTTGTCGAAGGTACGGAGGAGCGGCTTGCCGTTGAACCTCAGAATTTCCGCCGGATCGATACGGCTGGAGCAAGCCGTATCCTTGCTTACGGCCGAGATCCATACTTCGCTGGTTGGTCTGATACGCTTCAATTGAACTACGGAAATCCAGCGCTTCAGGATGCCATGCTGGGAGAGCTCCAGCGGATCGCCGTCCAGTGTGATGGTGTCCGTTGTGACATGGCAATGCTGGTTCTGCCGGAAATTTTTGAGCGAACGTGGGGGATTGCTGCATCTCCTTTCTGGCCACGGGCTACAGCGGCTATCCGAGCAGAGATTCCTGACTTCCTTTTCCTCGCCGAGGTCTACTGGGACCTCGAGTGGACGCTCCAACAGCAGGGGTTCGATTATACTTACGACAAGCGCCTCTACGACCGCCTCGTTCACGGCCACGCACTACCTGTTTGCCAACACCTCCAGGCTGGGCTCGACTTCCAGGATCACTTGGCCCGCTTTCTGGAGAACCACGATGAGCCGCGCGCGGCTGACACCTTCGAACCGGAGATCCATCAGGCTGCTGCCGTGATCACCTTCCTCACTCCAGGGCTGCGTTTCTTCCACCAGGGGCAGCGCCAGGGCAAGCGAGTCCGTATCCCGGTCCACCTGAGGCGGGGTCCAGGCGAAACGCTGGATACGTCGATCTCCTCCTTCTATGATCGTCTTATTGCTTGCTTAAAAGACCCTGCTTTTCGCGACGGAATTTGGCAGCTCCTCGATACACGCCCAGCCTGGGAATGGAATAGGAGCAACGATGCGTTTATTGCCTTCACGTGGAGTGGGCCGGGAAATTCCCGCCGCCTGGTGGTGGTAAACTACGCCAGCCATCAGAGTCAATGTTATTTAATCATGCCATGGGATGACTTCGCCGGTCGGACCTGGCGGTTTCACGATATGCTGGGTGTGGCAATGTACGACAGAAATGGTGATGACCTCTCCACCCAGGGACTCTACCTCGACATGCCCTCCTGGGGATACCATGTTTTCGAGGTGGAACCAGTCTCGGAAGCCCGAGACATAACAGTGACAGTGAATTGATAATGGTTTAGATACACCGCTTTGTATAAAACCCACACCTATCCTTTCGGCTAATCTTTCGGACTAAAAATACTAGACCTCGAACTCACCTTAATGTTGTTGTTTCGGCGCAGTGAATTTGTTATATTGAGTATGGTATCAGGTCAAGGCTATTTTGCTTCGAGCGCCTGAATTCGAACATTTATAAACAGGATAGCTATAAAAATCTGTGTCGAATGGAGCAGTCTTTATGCGCATAATTCTGGCGGATCATCATACACAATCTTGTTGGGCGCTTAAGACATTGCTCGAAGAGCAGCCAGAATTTGATCTCGTTGGTGATGTGGATAATGCACAGCATCTGCTCGAGCTGGCTAAAAAACATTTCCCAGACGTGATACTGGTAGATTGCGAGCTGCCGGGCATTTATATCGAGGATCTTATTTCCAGTCTGCATGCCCTCGAACCCAGCCCGACCGTGATCGTCATGAGCAGCGAGTTTGAAAATAGCCGTAAACTGTTTAAGGCTGGTGCAGATGCCTTTGTGAGTAAAGGGGACCAGCCCGATTGGTTGCTGGAAATCCTGCGCAAATATGAAAATCATCCCAGAGTGGTTAATGATAAATAGCATTATCGCTAGTGTTTCTTATTCACTGCTCCCTCAAGAAGGCACACGATCTTATGCGTCAACCAGCAGGCCACACCCTGCAGGTATATTAAAGAGACTGATTTTTTATGAGGAGAAAAAAAGACATGGCTAAAGAAAAAACCAAAAAGAAGTTTACTTTTCCAAGCGCATTCACGATTTTATTCCTCCTGCTGGTCGTGATTGCACTCGCCACCTGGATCATCCCAGCTGGCTCGTATGATTATGACGAAGAAGGCGCACCCCTCCCGGGCACCTACCATACCGTGGAATCCAACCCGCAGGCACTGCTGTCCAGTGCGCTTAAGGGGCTGATTAGCGGTATATATGGTATCCAGGATGAGACTGGCAACGTAGACGTATGGAATTATGGTGAGCTGTTCGGTGCCATCGACGTTGCTTTGTTCGTGCTCATCATCGGTGGATTCCTGTGTGTGACCATGAAAACTGGTGCCATCAATGCCGGGATTGCCTTTGTGGTGAGTAAACTCAAGGGCAAAGAAAAGTGGATGTTCCCCATCCTGATGACCATCTTTGCCATTGGCGGCACCTCCTATGGAATGGCGGATGAAACGCTCGCCTTTTATGCCCTGATCATCACGGTGATGTTAGCCGCCGGTTATGATGCACTCAGCGCCGCAGCCCTCATCATGCTAGGAGCCGGGATTGGATGCTTGGGATCCACCGTCAACCCCTTTGCCACCGGCATCGCCTCCGGTTTTGCCGGGACGACCTTGAGCGATGGGTTAATTGGACGGATAGTGCTCCTGGTAGTTGGCACAATTATGGGCATCATCTTCGTGATGCGCTATGCTGAGAAGGTGAAGAAAGATCCAACCAAATCGCTGATCTACGATATGAAAGCTGAAAACGAGAAGCAGTTCATGTCTGGCAGCGCTAAGGGAACTGACTTTGGAAAATTTACCTCTCGCCATGTCGTTATCCTGGTCATGTTCTTCCTCGCCTTTGTCGTGATGGTGTCCGGCGTGATCCCTTGGGAAGACCTGGGCTTCGCCATCCCCACCTGGTGGTGGTGGTTCCCTGAGATGACAGCTTTCTTTCTGTTCTTTGGCATCCTGATTGGGATTATCGGCAAGCTATCGGAAAAGGATCTGGTGAACACCTTCGTCGATGGTGCCCGAGATATGTTGGGTGTAGCGCTGATCATCGGTGTGGCGCGTGGCATCGCGGTCATTATGAATAACGACTTGATTACCGAAACGGTGCTGTATTGGGCGGAACAGGCGGTTGCAGGGCTGAGTAGCGTCGGCTTCATCGTTGTTACCTACTTGCTGTACCTACCCCTGTCATTCCTGATCCCCTCCAGCTCCGGACTGGCGACAGTCTCCATGCCGATCATGGCTCCGCTGGCTGATTTCGCTGGCATATCTCCCGCACTGGTCGTGACTTCTTGAAGGGTGGTCTGGCTATCGCTCGGGTAGGCTATGGAGTCTGGTTGAAATTCGTGGCGATCCTGCTTGCCCTGTTATTTGTGCTCACCATCATTGTGCTGGCTGGCGGAGTACTGCTTTCATAATCAAGCTACTCGGCTTTCCCCGAAATGCTGCCTGGCAGTGTATTGGGTAGTAAAGAGTTCGATTATAAATCTAAGAACCAATATCTTTAAAAAGGAGATTTAAATATGGCATTCGATTTACGCAACCGTAACTTTCTTAAAGAGCTTGACTTTACTCCGGATGAATTAAAGTTCCTGCTCAAGCTGTCCGCTGATCTCAAAGCGGCTAAATACGGCGGCTTTGAGCAACAGACGCTCAAGGGCAAAAATGTTGCCCTGATCTTTGAAAAAGCCTCCACCCGCACGCGCTGTGCCTTTGAAGTGGCGGCTTTCGACCAGGGTGCTCAGGTCACCTACCTGGGGCCAACCGGCTCACAAATCGGAATTAAAGAATCGATGAAAGACACCGCCCGGGTCTTGGGGCGTATGTACGACGGTATCGAATACCGCGGCTTCGGCCAGGACCTGGTGGAAACTCTCGGCAAGTATGCCGGCGTGCCAGTGTGGAACGGCTTGACTGACCAGTTCCACCCCACTCAGATGCTGTGCGACATGTTGACCATGCTGGAACACAGCGACAAGCACCTGCACGAAATTGCTTATTGCTACCTGGGCGATGCACGCAATAACATGGGTAACTCATTAATGGTTACCGGCTGCAAGCTGGGCATGGACGTGCGCCTGTGTGCCCCCAAAGCCCTGTGGCCTGAAGCTGAGCTGGTCAAGACCTGCAAGAAGATCGCCAAGGAGACCGGTGCCCGATTGACCATTACCGAGAGTGTCGAAGAGGGTGTCAAGGGCGTGGATTACCTCTACACCGATGTGTGGGTTTCCATGGGCGAGGCGAAAGAAGTCTGGGATGAGCGCATCAAGCTGCTCAAGCCTTACCAGGTCAACATGGATGTCATCAAAAAGACCGGCAATCCCAAGGTCAAGTTCATGCACTGCCTGCCCGCTTTCCATAACCGCGAGACCAAGGTGGGTGAGGATATTTACGAAAAGACCGGTCTGGATGCATTGGAAGTGACTGAAGAGGTGTTCGAATCTGATTTTTCGATCGTCTTCGCCCAGGCGGAAAACCGCATGCACACCATCAAGGCGATTATGGTCGCCACGCTGGGAGATTAAATTAGACTTATCAATATTTAACATCACAAAGCGTGTACATTGTGGATAAAATCCACAATGTACACGCGTATCAGAAATAATGAGTAATCGTTGGCATCCGGAGGCGAGCAATGGATGAAAATTTTGATGCCCACCTTGCAGCCCTACATGAACCTATGAAGCGGGCATTGGTGGAACTGGTGCGTATTCCCAGTGTATGTGAAGAAGGTGCAGGTGGATATCTGTTTGGTGAGGCAGTTAATCAGGCTTTACGCAAGGCGTTACAAATGGCTGCTGATCTGGGTTTCAGGACCCAATATGGCGACGGTGGTTATTACGGTTATGCGGAAGTTGGCCAGGGGAAGGAAATGCTGGGCATTCTGGGACACCTGGATGTCGTACTTGCCGGGAAAATGATGGACTGGAAGCGCGACCCATTCGATCCTGCTGAAGAGGATGGAATGCTATATGGTCGTGGCCGATGCCAGTTTTGCCGTGATCGAGCTGCTGTGGCAAATGATCCAGTTGGCCAATCCGATCTGCATGATTACCCGGTTTTCGCCTGGATGCTGCTCTCTACGAACCCGCTCCAGCTCGCAAAGAAGGCCAGAAGGGACGACCCGCAAGAAAGGCTCCCGCCTGCCTACCCTGGAGAAGGTGCTGGAAGACGAGAGAACTGGCTGGAAGCTGGTCATCATTCCAGATTGGTATGGGGAAGGTCTGCGCAAGGTGGAACTCGTTTCTGCAACTGCGGTTTGGTACCACAATGGCATGCCCCCACTCCCTATTCGCTGGGTGTTGGTCCGTGATCCCAAGGGCCGCTTCAAACCGCAAGCGTTGCTCTGTACCGATCTAACCGTGAAGCCAGAGCAAATCCTGAAGTGGTTCATCCTGCGCTGGCGAGTGGAAGTGACCTTCCATGAAGTGCGTACGCATTTGGGAGTCGAAACTCAGCGGCAGTGGTCGGACCTGGCCATCGCTCGCACAGCGCCGGCCTTGTTGGGTTTGTTTTCGCTGGTGACCCTGCTGGCTCATACCCACGCCAGGCGCAACGGGTTTCCGGTTCGACAAGCGGCCTGGTATACCAAGCCTTTGCCCACCTTTTCGGATGCTTTGGCGATTGTGAGACAGGAGTTGTGGCAACATCTGTATTTTCAGCCCGCGCACTTTCGGGGTGAAATCCGAAATATCCCGGTCGCAGCCCTGGAGTGCCTAAGAAATGCCGTGTGCTACACGGTTTGACCAACAATGAATGGACAAAGTCTAGATAAGGTGTATAAGAGACATACACCTTCTATCGAGAACCGGCCAACTGATCAAAGGCCTCGGATGCCCTGGCCAGGTCGGTTTGTAAAAGATATATGCTCTGATTTTGCAATTGGGTTGACCAAATCTCGTATGGCAGCGCGTTCGTCAATACTACCACAACCCGGGAACGACCAGCCAGTCGCCCGTATTTCGGAACAGCGTAAGATGCCAGGGTCAGCACACCGGCTGTCACCCCATCTTTGGCACCGTATCGCCGGTGGAACAGCAACCGGAGCGGCCAATCGGAAGGTACCCTCTCGAGTTTTTGTTGGATGCGAACGCTGACATCGGGGGAGATAAACTGGTTGCTGGCTATTTTCGCCATCAGGCGTGCATATTCCCGCCCCGTCCCCTTGGGAAATAACTGGCTTGCCGCCATCTGTCCAGCCCAACCCATCTGCCCAACGACGTTGAGGAACTCATCCGATTGCATAAAGGCAATTTGCGCTGCCCGCCAGCCTGGATTATATAGGTACAAATCCATCAAGCTTTCCAGGACGCTGAAATCCCCATTCGCCACCGCGTTGATCAACGCCTGTAGCTGCTCAGTGTCTGTCAAGGGGGCTTCGTGATTGAACAGCGCCAGCGTGATGCCAAGAACAGGCTGCAGTGGGGTGTGATTCTCTAGGCTGGCCAGCGCCATCACCGAGGCGATTCGTTCAACACCCAACCGGCCGATCAGATAATCGGTCTCAGCGTTTCCGCTGTTGTCGATCATGATCTGGGCGATATCATCTAGCGCGATTTTGGCGGTCTGATCACGCGCAAATCCACTGGTTTCAGCCTCAAAGCCCACGCTTTTCAAACCAGTCACATGGGCGCCGTCGTCTGTCCCAGGCAGGTAATATCTTTCCAAATCTGCAATAGCGACCTGCTCGTCCGGATCAAGCTCACCCTGCGCCACGGCATCTGCATAAGCCGCCAGAATGATGATTTTCATCGTTGAGGCGACCACGAGCGGTTTATCAGCGTTCACAAAAAGCTCGCACCCATCTTCGACCAGTTCACCGTGTTCATCAATAGTATAAGCGACGATAGCCGTCATGTCGGGGTGCATGCGGATGTATTCGGCAAGCTCGCTTTTACGGCGGTTGAGCTGCTCGACGTATATGATTCCGCCGGTTATGACAGCGCCGACCTCCAACAGCACTATGCCTAAAATCCAGGTCGGTATTTTCTTTCTTCTCAGTTTTGGCATGGTTTAATGCCTCCGTGGAAATATCCGTGAAATCGCCAACCTCGAGACCTTGAGCTGTACTGCCTCGGCTTGCTATTCATCCGTGCGGATTGTAATTTCTCGGGCAGGTAAATTCTCAGCCAGAGTCGGGTATAAACTGGCGTTCAGGCTGTAGACCACCCCTGTTTCAGCAGCGTGTGCTTCAAACTCTTCCGCCAAAGCAAGCAATTTCTGCTCAATTTTCTGCACATCCTCTGATCTCAGACGCACAGTTTTCAACACAGCCAGCACATCCCGGTCATCATCCTGGTTGGAAAGCGCTTGCAGCGCCGTTGTAAGATTGTCTTGCAGGATGTACAGGGCCAGCAATTTCTGATCCGCTGGCTGGTTGCTTGGGCTCACGGTGAAGTGATAGGCTTTGGCTCGGTAATATTTTTCCAGGTTTCTTCCCGTATCTCTCTTTTCGACCAAATCAATCAGTCCAGCTTTTTCCAAAAGCTTGAAATGATGGGTTAGATTAGCCGGGTGTACACCTAGTCGACGGGCTACTCCGGATACCGAATGTTTCTCCTGAGCCAACAACGCCAGTATAGTCATCCGGGTTGGGTTGACATACGCCCGAATCTGCTCATGGGAGGCGATGACCTGAACTGGGGAGGGGGTAATATCATAATTAGACATAATTCTAATTATATGAATTACTCTAATTATGTCAAGGGGGAGCAATAGGCAGCTAAAGCGGCTGTTGGCAGAAGGTCGTGTGGTAAGCAGAGCAATACCGTCCAGACATGAAATTTGTCAATTTGGATTAGCCTGAAGGAGGAATTACTCAGAAAGTTGTGATCACCTATCATCAACGCTCCGGTTCTGACATTTCGAATGCCAGAACCGGAGTTTTCTTTTACCCCTTAAAGCGCATAAAAGACATTCAATACTATTTATCGTATGAGGTGCAATTATGGCAGATGAGCGTGTAAGTCAAAACATCCCTGAAAACCCTGACCCACAAGAAAAACCGGTTTCCGGAGATGATATTACCCCTTCCCAGGAGCAGCCGCGCCTTCCCGTCAGGCTCCCACAGGCCTGATCGAGTGGCTGGCGCGCATCAACCGGCGTTACCTGGCGCTCAACCAGGAAAATACATACGACACCAGCTAAATATTAGGCTGGCTGCTCCTGGAATGGAGGTGTGCTATTTTGGTACTCATTTCCGCACAAAGTGCGGGTTTAGGCTACCTGCTCATCCGCTGGCTCCCAGCTGCAGACGGACGATATGCCCAGGCTTTCGCTGCCGGAGCCATGCTGACCATGTTGGCTGATGCAATGATGCCTGAAACCTTTGAGCACAGTGGAAAGCTTGTGGGTATCTTGACGGTAATGGGATTTTTGGTCGCATCAATATTAGCTGTTTCGCAATGAATTTCTGCATCCGTTAGAGCTAAAGATTTTAAGATTTATAAACTGGAGAATCTTTGTTAGAATTATAGGTTCATCGTTCAACAACCAAAAAGGAGAGATAAATGGCAAAGGATAAGGGTAAGAAAAAAAATAAGAAAAATAAGAACAGGCAACAAGTCGATGAAGTAAAAACTGTGAGTGCACAAGTCCCTGCAGATCAACCAGCTGATGCTGCACCTCCCAGGATAAGCCGCAAAGAGTTTGAAGAAGAGATGGAAAAGCTCCAGGTCGAGCTGGTCAAGATGCAAGAGTGGGTCAAGGTCACCGGTGCAAAAATCTGCGTGCTATTTGAAGGTCGTGACACAGCTGGAAAGGGTGGTGTGATTAAACGCATCACCGAGCGTGTCAGCCCGCGCGTCTTTCGCGTGGTAGCACTCGGGACACCGACGGAACGAGAGAAATCGCAGATGTACTTCCAGCGTTACATGCCTCATCTGCCTGCAGCTGGTGAGGTGTTGTTATTCGACCGTAGCTGGTACAACCGGGCGGGTGTCGAGCGCGTGATGGGATTTGCCACCATGGAACAGGTTGAAACCTTCCTGAAGTTTACTCCCCTGGTCGAGCGAGCTATCATCGGTTCCGGCACCATCCTGATTAAGTACTGGCTTGAGGTAAGCGCAGACGAGCAGGCAAAACGCTTCAAGGAGCGTAATGATGATTATCGCAAGATCTGGAAGCTCAGCCCGATGGATGTTCAGGCGCAAGCCCGTTGGTATGATTACTCCCGGGCACGCGATGCCATGTTTGCCGCCACGGATTCCCCGGATTGCCCCTGGTACGTGGTTCCCTCCAACGACCAGCGCCGGGCACGTCTGAACTGTATCACCCATTTCTTGAGCCTGGTTCCGTATAAAGAGGTACCGCGCGAACCGATCAAGTTCCCCAAGCGTCAGGCCAAGGGTGACTACAAAGAACCCAACTATCCATTTCGCATCGTTCCGCAAAAATATTAAAAAGGAGGTAACTCACAATGACAGATTCACCGGATAAACAAACAAAATGATACACCTTATCGCCCGAAGAGGTTGCCAAGGAGCTTGGAGTCGATCCCACCAACGGATTGAGCGCAACCGAAGCGAAACAGCGCCTTCAGAAATTCGGTCTCAACAAGCTTGCAGGTAAGAAAAAGGAGCCCGGTTGGCAGGCTTTTCTGCGTCAGTACAAGGATTTTATGCAGATTATCCTGGTGAGCGCAGCTGTCATCAACCAATTAGCTGTCGGCCAATGGAGCACCACCCTGGTGCTGCTTGCCCTGACTGTTTTTAATGCCATCATGGGATTGAACCAGGAATCGAAAGCTGAAGCCAGCCTGGCAGCGTTGGAGAAAATGATGAAGAACATTGCCCGTGTCAGGCGCGATGGCCAGGCCGTCGAGGTCGATGCGGAAGAGCTGGTGGTGGGCGACGTCGTGCTGATGGAAGCGGGTAATCGCGTCCCAACCGATGGTTGCCTGTTTGTGACCGCTACGCTAGAGATCGAGGAAGCCGCCCTCACTGGTGAAAGTGTCGCCTCATCCAAGGACACGCAGACCATTGAAAAAGCCGATGCTCCCCTGGGTGATCGCCATTGCATGGCTTACATGAATACCGCGGTCACGCGTGGTCGCGCTGAAATGATCGTCACCACCACCAGTATGGGCACCGAGATGGGCAACATCGCTGATCTGCTCAACAAGACTGAGGCCGACAAGACTCCGCTCCAAAAGCAGCTCGACCGGCTAACGATTACGATCGCGGGTCTGGCCGGACTGGCTTTCATCGCTATGTTTGTCCTGCATATACAACAGGGAATGGAATTTGCGGCTATCTTCACAGCTGGAATAGCTCTGGCAATTTCTGCCATCCCCACCGGCATGCCTGCTGTGGTCACCACTTTATATTCGCAGGGAACGCGTGTATTAGCCAGTCAGAATGCCATTGTCATGCGCCTGCCATCAGTGGAGACGCTGGGTCCCCTCTCCACGGCGGAGAAAAATTTCACAAAGAGCCAATCATTCCTCAAATAGAGCGAGGATTGGCTTTTTGTATTGGTACATTTCCTTCCAATAAATACCAGGAAGATTGCTTACTTGATTGCTTTAACAATTTGTTCGAATTGAAGGCTCCTGATTCTCCCAATCCTCCCCAAATAGACACATTATGCCAGGCTAGTTTACAAGCCAAATAGACATCGCTTGATGAGAATCGACAAAATGATTGCCTGGGCAAATCAGACCTTGTGCTTGTTGATTAGCAAGGTAGGCTTCTTTCTGTGGAACTGGAGGGATAGAATAGGTCGAGGGATGAGCCAGATTTGGGGGAGGGGGATAAAATACGCCGCAGATATGGTCTTTACTTGGGTTGCCAGTAGAGACTTCACAAGCGGTGTAGCTACCTCGGACTTTCGACCTGTGGAAGTGCGTCTGCTTTTAGTCCATGGCTCGAGACGGCAGAAGGATAAGAACGGCACACAATCCTTTTTATCGCAGCTCTTCCATCGAGAACTTACGCCTTATGCAATACGGCAATTTTATGGATATGGATTATACGTGGGTAGAGGTGTATAAGTCGGGGCTGGGGTCTCGGTTCCAAGAGTATCCAAAGGAGGATTCTCTTCGTACGGGAGCGAAATCAGTTTACCCTCATCAAATGGGGATAAGAAGTTTCCCTCTGAAAAATCAAAAAATTGATTAATAATTGGATTGAATGCTAACGCAACACCGTTCATGGTGACCAATATCAGATTATCGTGTCCCATATCTACTATTCGGACACCTCCATCCTTAACAGGTGTCAAATATAAGGTGCCCTCAATAATATCATTTTCCTTATCGACAATGATTTTCACAACTACACCCTGAGAGGGGTCATCCTTCATATACCCACCAAATACATATACCGTTATCTCTTCATTTTCACCAGACCAATAATTGATAAAGTAGTAATTTGCAGACGGATAAGGGACAATTCCCGTTTCCATAGGCGTTGCTGTGAATGATGGCCAGGTGATCTTTTCCGGTAGTGGGGGCACTTGTGATCTTTACGTTCTGGGATTAAAATAATCCAAGGTCGGATTGATGAGTTTTCCGGGGTAGGATGGTTCTTTAGGGTGATGGTTCGGCTGAAGAAGGTTCTGTTATCTGCGCGGTTATATGAGCAAGGAACATCTGATGAGAAAAAACCCCCTGGCATTATTATTGTGTTTCTTCATCCTCATATCTGGTGCTTGCCTGATCGGAAGCCAGAACACTGAGCCGCAGACCTCCTCTGATCAGCTACCATCCGCATTTGATATGTTGGCTCAGGGTACCCCTATATACATTCTACGGGATGAAGGCAAAGAAAACCTTCGAAACTACCGCGAGCAATTCCGTATTGAGATTACCGGTGTTAATGAAGCGGGCGATACTGCTAACGGATTTCAAGAATACCTGGTCGAAATGGACAAACCTGCTGATTTGCGCCGGGAAATCTCGACCATGCTAACACCGAACGATTATATGAACGGTACATTAGAATATGTAGTCTCCACTGGTTTGATCTATCATGTGGGTGATGCATTCTCAGGAGGGAGGATTTGTACAAGGGAAGAGGTCTCCGCTGAAACCCAATCCCACATCAGTGACTACGTCATCCGTCCTCTAACATCCATCACTCCTGGCAATTTACTCGAAAAAGATGTGCTAGTGAACAATGTCACGGCAGATGTGTATGAAATTGATGAGATAGGTTTGCTGACGTTTAGAAATATTACCAATATTAATGCAAAAGTTTGGATTGCTCGAAAACCGGCCTTTTTACTTAAAGCTGAAGGTACGGTTGAAGGGCAAGTTGAATGGGACAATCGAATCTACACTGGGCAAGCAAAGTTCACCTATGAGGTTAAGGATTTTGACCAGGTGAAGATCGAACTTCCACCGTTATGCGCCCACCCCCCTGAAGAGATGATTCCTGTGCCTGCCAATGCTACCGATATACGCAGTAATCCGCCAAGGCTAAATTTTTATAGTTCGGACACTGCTGATCAAGTAAAGAGTTTTTATCTGAAAGAGCTGGCAGCTCAAGGTTGGGTTGTGTCAGAAATTCCTTCGGATGGCTTTGGAGACCTTATGCAAGCCAGCATTACCAGTCCACAAGGTTTACAAATCTTGCTTCGTATTAGGATTCACCCAATGGGGGGAGGTGGAAGTTCAGTGGATATTGACTGGCAAGTGCAATGACTTTGGTGGTTATGCTGAAATAATTTACACATGATATGCTGTGATGCCCTTGCTAATATTCAAATCATCAAACCAAGAGGAGCATACCAGATAAATAGGACAGCTTCTATGCTAAAAAACGAGCGTATGGAGGTCTTTAGCAACCTGCGTCTGATGCGAGATAACTTTGAGTATGATATGCACGAAGGGGAAGAATACCAGCACCGGCAGAAATTCAATGGCTTGAAAGGTGGGAGTGGTCAACCAGAGAGGAGCACCGGGATCTGGTGTGCACGATGATCCAAGAAATAGGAGTAGATATTGTTACCAAGCACATCGTGTGGTTGTAAGCCCACCCGAAATTTTAAACGCTTTACAAACTCTTGCACAACTTGGTGTTGATGAACGACGGCGCTTCTGGATTGTGTATTCTGTTGCAAATGGGGACAAGTGTGACTTAAGGAAAGATTTGAGACAGGAAGGGATGGAAGTCAAAATCGCCTTCCCTATGTCCCACAAGGCCTTGACCATCGTCTTGGAGTACGTACAATGAATATAAAATCGAGATTGCCCAGCGTGAACTGAGCGATCTCGGTCGCAGATCCCTCGCACTTTGACATTCCTACCACCAGAACGATTAAGTCTGGCAGTAAGTGCAGCTTACGCTGCCTTGGGGAAT
>Ga0154666_1103_pt2 | contig 14514 bp, 11 predicted proteins | sample Rifle2008BG13ft_FD_116095 | JGI IMG/M metagenome (GOLD analysis project Ga0154666, IMG submission 116095) | Chloroflexi bacterium RBG_13_50_21 | reverse complement strand
AACTTCCAAACAAGCAACGGTAGAAAGGGAATCAAAATGAAAATTCTAATCGCAGGATCAAGCGGTATGATCGGTTCAGCTGCCGTCCCTTATCTGGCAAGCCAGGGTCATGAGATTATCCGGCTGGTTCGGCATGAGGCAGGTGCTGGGGAGGTATTTTGGGATCCAGATGGTGGGAAAATCGATTCTGTAGGCCTGGAAGGATTTGATGGGGTCATAAACCTGGCAACGATGCAGTGGCCGGGTAGGTGGACGACATCGGCCAAGCAAAAAATACGTGCCAATCGCCTGGCCACAAATAGCCTCCTGGCTGAAAACCTGGCAAAATGCCATAAAAAACCCAATATCCTGATTTGCTCGTCCGGCATGGGAATTTATCCCTCCAGCGGAGACCAGGTCATCACAGAGGACAGTGCGATTGGTTCTGATTTTTTGGCTACGCTCCAACGGGATGGGGAAGCAGTAGCGATGAAAGCCTCCGGAGCAGGTATTCGGGTGGTGAATCTGCGTACACCTGCAGTCCTCGGTGGAGAGGCAATTCGGCGCAATATAGGCCGCATCGGAGATGGAAGACAGTGGTCACCCTGGATCAGCCGGGATGAGCTGGCCAGCATTATTGGTTATGTACTCAACACCGAAACGATTATCGGGCCGCTCAACCCGGTTAGCCCAAACACATTGCGGAATTCTGAATACACAGAAACCGCGAGTAGAGTGATGGGTCGGAAGCCTGGCGCCTCCATCCCTGCTTTTTTATTGCGACTCATGATCGGTGAGATGGCTGATGCACTCTTATTAGCCAGCCGGCGGATAGATCCGAAAAAGCTGCTTGATAATGGCTACCAATTCCGCTTTCCTGCGCTTGAAGACGCTTTACGTCACGAGGTGGCAGTAAGTGGATGAGCAGACCAAATCACCGGGAATAAGGGAAGTTAGGAATGAGAGTAAATAAAGAAGATGAATATACGGTCGTACCTATTCCAGCCATGCGTCTCATAGCCCTGGATGTGGGGTTCTGGGGAGAAGTCGGTAGTTTCTTGAATTAAAATGTCATACTGAGTGCGCTGCTCTTCTTACTTATTGGTACGCGATAATATTTTCCCCCTTTGGACAGGGCTGCGAGTCACCTTTCCTTGCTTCATACTATGGTGCAGTTTGGGTGCAGTTTGGGTGCAGATACGCTGCAACAGTATGGTAATCATGGACTTAACGGACAAAACAACAGCTAAGTTAGGTGCATCTTTGGACTTTCTATCACCTCTTATAGGTGCTGTCTTTATTGGATAACCCTCGCGGCTACCATAGAGGAAAATACCTATGGATAGAGTTTATATATACTACACGCATGGGTAACTAAGGCGCTTAATCAAAGCGGGAGGTTGATTTTCTTTCCTTCGGCGATGGATTGTTCAGCAGCCAGCATTACTTCCAGAGATCGCCGACCATCCTCACCGGTCACCAGCGGGGTCCTGTTATTCAGCACACATTCAAAAAAGTGTTCTACCTCCAGTTTAACCGACCCGATTGTCTTATTGTGCAAGCTCGGCCAATGGCGGGTATCCGGCATCTTCCAGCCCTCATGATTTACTCCATATAAGTTCATCGGCGTGAAATCTAAGAATAAATTCCCTTGTGTTCCTGTAACGTTCATGCGTACGTCACCGAAACCTCCCCAGGAAGTAGGACTTTGCCATTTGGCCCATTCTTCAGGCAGGCACCAGCCTACCTCGTGAACTCCCAAGGCTCCATCTTCAAATTCCATCATCAGCCAGGCAGAATCAAAGGTGCCCAGCTCTTCAAATACTCGACCCTTTAATGCTTTGGCATAAACGGACTTCACCGGAACTGGATGGTACCAGAGAATTTGATCGATGTCGTGCACACCGATATAAGTCAGTGGGCTGACTCGTCCGCCTAACCTGCGCGCCTCGGAGATACTGGTCATGCGTCGGGCATATGCTGAGAGGAATTTACCAATGCTGCCTTCGGCGACAGCAGATTGGATCATGGCGTAGGAAATTTCAAAGCGCAGTATATACCCAATCATTAGCTTGACGTGCGCATCACTGCAGGCTTTGGTGATGGCATCAGCATCCGCAAGGCTGGTAGCCATCGGTTTTTCCAGGAAAACATGGGCACCATGTGCCGCAGCGGCTTTGACTGGATCCAGATGATAGGGTTCCGGGGTGGCAATGATGACGGCATCTGGTTTTTCTATATCCAGCATCGCATGAAAATCCTGGTAGGCATTTCCGCCATGCTGGGATGCAAGCTTCTGCGCTCTGGTAAGGTCCACATCAGCGGTAGCCACGCATTTCACGTACGGCAGCTCGCTGGCTGCCTTGGTCAGCACGCCACCCATCATCCCGGAACCGATAACTGCAAAGGTAATATCTTGCATGAACAATCCTCCAAAGTATAGAAGGTTATTGAGAGGCTTAATCCGCAATCACTTATCATCAAGACGGGCTGCCTGCTGCTCGTTTAATCTCACCTTCCAGGTGACAGTCAGGCAGATAAAAGTTAACCCGATCAGGGATGTTAATTAAAGCTCTTTACCCAGCCAGCGCATAGCCTGGCGCCAGAACTGACCATAATACTTCCAGGGTTGGAAGAATTGCGCCCAATGTGGGCTGCAATCACTGGCGAAGGCCATCGCCCGGCCTTGGCCAAATTCCCAGGTAACGATCAATGGATTCTCGTCTTCACCTTCACCAATCGTTGCGAGTACTTCCGCGCCTTGTTTCGGGAATATCCGATTGAACCCTTCGAAAACCGGACATTCTTCCCACGGGATCCCTTTTACAACGGGATGCTCGCCCTTTAAGATTTTGACATTTACCCCCTCCGGGGTTTCAATGCGATCATCCAGCCCTTTCATACAGGTCACTGGCAACGCTTGTTCAATCGGTGTGTCATAGTACGCCCCATGACCGAAACGGCCGCTGAAAGACGTCCAACCACCCACCATTAATAAACCGCCACCATTGCGTGTAAATTCTCGGATGGCCTTGATGCGATTTGTGCGCGGTACAGGTGTGTTAGCCACCCAGAAAGGGTAAAGTGCCAGAACTTCAAACTCAATATCCGAGAGGATGATCACATTGTAAGCAGACAGCTCTTCCACAGTACGCGGAAAATCGGCGATCGCATCCTCGCAGGTCATATGAGTCACCTCGATTCCTCCCTCATGAAGCGAGTCGATCAGGGGTTGGCCCCAAACGTGATGGGAAAACCCTTTGACCTCGAAGTTGAATGGGGAGGCAACAAAAATAGGGCCTATTTTTGAAGCAGAATCACCAGCATATAAAACTTTCATGGCTTTATTCTCCTATTTGATTTTTTTATATTCTTCAGCAGTGTTAATTCATCAAAGTTGTGTCAAATCTTGTGCGCCGGTAAAGTTTCCTTTTATTCTTCCAATCCCAGCTCACTATAACGACTGAGCTTATCCAAGGCCATTTGGATGTATGGATAGAGCACTTTTCCATGTGCATGGTGTTCGCTGGCAGCTTCGCGCCAGGCTTGAATTGCCAGACGGAATTTACCCAATTTTTCATAAGCAAGACCAAGCTGATAATAAATATGCGCCTGCATCCGGGTGGTTGGGGCACCAACACCCAGGTTTTCAGGATACTCCAACATCTTCAAGTAATCCTGGATGGCTTCTTCCACCTGATCTGCTTTGAGGTGGTCAGCTGCCCGGAGCATCAATGCCTGGACAAATGCATCATGAAAGCTCTGATCCATTTCCAATGGGATAAACTTTTCTGTTTCCATTTGCTGGATAGCTTCCTCAAAATGCTTCAAGTCCACCAGCATGTTTATGCTTCGTTTGTGCACGTCCTCACGCACATCCACCAGCGATTTGATCTGGACAAGTAGCTGCTCACGCTTGTCATCCATACCACGTAATTTATACAAATCGTCAAGATGCAGGTAGAGGTCCTGGTTGTTGGGGTTAATCGCCAACGCTTTTTCAAAATAGTCTATAGCCGCTACTAGGTCATTCTTGCGCTGCCAGACGGCAATCCCCAGGTTGCGCAGCACGACGTCATACGAAGCCAAACCTTGTAAAGATTCCAACCACAATTGGATCCCCTCATCGTAGCGCTCATGAGCGTAGCAGAAGTTGCCCAGGAAGTATTTTGCATGATAGTCATTCTGGTTTTCTTTGAGGGCAAATTCCAATGCCAGCACATCTTCTAATCGGCTGGGGAAACCGAATTCAGGCGAGGCGGCTTTGGCTTTTTCTAACCAGGATATCATCTCGGTTTTATTATCGAGCAGATAGCTCACATATCCGGCCAGGTAAGCCACCATTGCAGTAGGATTATGCTTCCAGGCAGCTTGCAGCACCTCCAGCGCGGTCTCAGGCAGGCCGGTATCCAAATAGGAACAGGACAAATCAGTAAAATAAGCCAGGTCATCCATCAGTAAGCGGTGCAGTTTCTGATGTACCGTTTCACTTTCAGGATAATTACCCTCAACAATTTCGTGCAAGGCTAACATATTAAGTGGGTCGTGTGCCAGAACATTTTGCAAGTGGGAATGAGCCTCATCCAACTTGCCAGCTAAACGCCAAGCGATGGCCAGAAGCAGCTCTGCCGCTTCTGACTCCTCGGAATGCTTACAAGCGTCTCGAAAATTTTCAACCGCCTGTCCGTAGGCTTTCCGGCGCAGGGCGACCTTCCCCAAACCCATCTGAGCTGCAGCTGCGATGGGCTCAAGGCTGCACGCCGCCTTGAAGTGTTCTTCTGCCCCGTCCAGGTTCCCATACAGGAGGGCAATTTGGGCACGGTAAAAATCGCCTTCGGGATACCCTAATTTGCTAGCGATGCTGAAATGCACATCCGCCTGGCTGAATTGGGCGGAACGGAGCAGCATCAATCCATAGCGAAAGTGGGCATCCTTGTGAGCTTCAGAAAGGGACAGTGCTTTCTGATATGCATTTCTGGCTTGCTCACGGTTATCAAAATTTTCATGTTTCAAACCTTGTTGATAATATCCTTCTGCCGATTCTGCTTCAGGTAAGGTGTCTTGTTCATCCGCTTCCGCTCCATCGGCATCCCGTTTCTGGGCAATATCCATTAGCACGTTGCCATTTCTATCCTTCACCAGCAGGGAAAGGGGTTTATCAGACAGAGTTGCCCCTTCTACTGTGATCTTATCTGACCAGGGGCTGTTTGGAGACATACTGACCGTTTTTTCTAGCAGAACATTACCCGGCAGCGAAAGCCTGACGGATGCATTATCCAGATTCATAACAGGGCAGAGCGCCAGTAAAAGCGTGACCATACCGCTGTCATCATCGGGTGAGAGGTTAATTCGAGCGCCAAGCGCTTCACTGGCGCAGGTCAGCCCTCCCATCGCTCGTAAAGGCAGCCACCACTCGCGCCAGGTGCGTGTCTTTCCGGGCTGCAGAAAAGCAAAATCTAGCTGGGTTTCCATTGCCCCGCACTGGGTTTCAGCATAAACTGATCCATCGTCAGTCAGTGCGGTTTGATTAATCACCCCCACCGGCGCATTACCCCACGACCAGAGCTTCATCCCAGATACATCTTTGCTTTTAGCCACGTGGGCATAGCCATGGTTAACCGTTTGCTGCCAGGCACCGAAGTAATCCCATTCAACATCCCTGCCAAAGATGGATACTTGAGCCAGCATGTTCTTCTGCCAGCGGAAATTAACCGGTGCTAGCAGCCGGGTAGCTGGCCACATGGGCACACCTTCCATCCCGGGCAGACCTGGATCATCAAGCGTCAAATCCAGGCGGGCAAAAGGCCAGGATGAGCTCCCGGCAAATTCGTATGAGCGGGCGCGGTGAAGTGGGTATATGAATTCTGTACCATCATCGGCATCCAAGGATGCATTTGTCCAATAGTGGTATCGACCAGGAATGGTACCTGGGTTGTATAAATAGACATCCTGAGCCAATGCACAGCGATCGGGGAAAAGGGTCAGGGTGATCATCCAGCGCAGGCGCGAAATGTGCTCCAAACCCCCAAAGCAGATGCTTGCGGAGCCATCCGGGTTTTCGCAAATATCCCAGTTGACTTTGTCACAGGTGGTGGGGGCATGTGCGACCGGGAAGCTGAATTCCAACCCGCCTGAGAAGAACGCCCCGCGGATCGCCAGGGGAGCAAAACGCACGATGGAATTCTTATAAAACACTTCCCGTTGAGAGACTTTATCAAATAAGGAATAAACACGACCACCAAGGTCGGGGATGATTGTGACCAGCAGGTACTGGTTTTCCAATACCAGCGTATGGTAGGTCTTATCCTTGATTGTGGAGTCAATATCATCCAGCAAGGTATATGGATAGATATGCGCCACGCCATATTGAGAGCGAAAAACTGGATTGCGGTTTTCCCCCTTTATATTATATGTAGGTAGTGTGATCGTTCCTTCGCGAAGCTGCACTTTATTGTTCACAATTGGCATCTTCCTTCCTATTATTTATGTTACCGCGGTCGGAATTATCGGAATGTTATGGTTGAAGATAAACCCTCGGTGAGCCACTTGCGCATGGTGATGGCCAGGATAATTGGTGGGATCATGCCCAGGGTTAGGCATACCGAAATTAACGAGTATGAGGCGTCAGGATTGCCTGATATGGATGAAAGAACCACCGGTCCCGTTTGGGAGGCAATAGAAGTGGTTAAAAAACGGGCAAATAAGAACTCATTATATGAAGTCATAAAAGCAAACGCGGAGGCAGCCACCAGGCCTGGGATGATGATCGGCACCACAATACTTTTGAGCACCTGGAAATAGTTGCACCCATCCACCAGACCAGCCTCTTCCAGATCCCTGGGGATATTGGTGATGTACAAGGTCAGGAACCAGATGGAAAATGGGATGGTTAGCGCACTATCCACGAGAATCAGCGATAATTTGGTATCCATTAATTTAAGCGACTGGATAATCACGTAATACGGAATGGCAATCGCCATGGCAGGCATCAATCTGCTCCCTAATATGAAATTATAGATTCCTGCCCTGAATTTCCAGCGCAAGCGCGCAAAGGCATAAGCTGCTGGAGTGGCAAAAAGAAGGTTAATTGCCAGCACAAATACAGCAATGATAAAACTATTTTTCAGCGCCGGAGCAATCAAGCGCGCTTCCTGCGATATACGGCTGCGCAGCTGACCTTTTACCTCATATGAGGTTGGCACCTGACCAGTAAATACATAGCGATAGTTATCGGTGGTTGGATTCTTTGGTATGAAGGAAGGTGGCTTTTTAAGCAATTCATTTTCGCCCTGAAAACTTGCAGATATCACCCAAACAAAGGGTCCTGCGATATAGATAATTAATATTGCCACAATCAAATTTAAAAGGATCGTTTTTACAAGAGTACGTCGTTTTTTTCTCATGGTTGTACCATCCTTAATAAATCGTAGTATCGGTCTTCAGTGCCCGCATATAAAGGATGATCAGCACCAAGGTGATCAACGCGATGATGATGGAAAGCGCAATCCCACCCCCCAGGTTCAGGAATTTATAAATTTCTGCATAGGCAAACCAGCTGATCAATGCTGTTGAATCACCCGGACCGCCTCCTGTCAACACATAGATGATATCAAAGGTAAGGATGGCAGTCATTGTCTCGTACACTAAAACAACCAGTAAAATGGGTCGAAGAAGCGGTAAGGTGACGAACCGAAACAGGCGGAAGCCACCTCCACCGTCAATTTTAGCGGCTTCATAGAGTTCATTTGGTATGAGCTGTAGTCCTGCCAGGATGAAAATAGTCGCCAGTGGTCCTTCCTTCCAGATATGTGCCATAACCAGGCTGAACTTTGCCAGCACAGGGTCTGCCAGGAAAGGAATATAGGATTTAATCATTCCAAGCGAGTAAAGGATGCCATTAAAGATGCCAAAATCGGAGTTTAAGATCCATTTCCACATCAAACCTGCAACCACAGCCGGAATTGCCCAAGGCAGCAGGATGATGATCTTTAACGCGTTTACCGATCGAAGTTTCATATTCAGCAGCGATGCAACGGCTATTCCGAATAAAAGAACCCCTAAAACTGCAGCAATGGTGTAGATACCGGTATTGAGCAGGGCATTCTTGAAATAATAGCTGGTGATTACATCATGGAAGTTCTTGAACCCGATAAAAGGGTGTGAGTTTGGTTTAGTCAGAATATATTGGTAGACACTGATCCGGAGAGCATAAATCACCGGGTAAATTGTAAAGAGGATGATGATTACAAGAGCAGGTAGGACCGAGCCATAAGGATAAATTTTTTCTAAAAATCGGCTCGAGTTCCGACGGGGAGTTGCCTGTGCGGAAGGCTGAACAGACATGTCACACCTCCAGAAAATCGGGTTTCCGAAAAACTGGGAGGATAGGGACTTATCTCCCTATCCTCCCAGGAGAAAACTTTACGGGGTTGCCACCAGCTCATCCCAGTTGGCAGCCATATTATTGAGTGCGTCTATTGATGATTCTTGGCCGAGGATACCCTTGTGGATTTCTGCGCGGGCAAAGACATCCCAGGAACCATACCAGGGGGTCATGCCTTCCTTTGCGCGAGCAAGAGTAGCCTGCTCTTTGATGGTGGGCACATCGCCCCATTTGCCAAATGCTGCGATAACATCTGCGTCATCGAACAATGGCAGTTGGGCGAAGCCAAGGCCGTTCTCTACCGCCCAGCGCTTGACGACCACGTACTGGCCATCCGTCTTGCCGCCGAAGTAGTCCATGAACTTGCATGCCGCAGCGATGTAGTCAGCACCTGCATCGACGACTTTTTGGGTCATGGCATAGAAGCGGACGTAACCGACGGTAGCGTGGCTCGAGCCTGGCATCAATCCGATCTTAAATTGTCCGGCGAAATCACCACTGGCCGGTTTGTTCAGCTCAGCCATGTTGTACTGCGGGGCAATTGTGAATGTGTGAGCACCAGCTTGCATAGATTTTACCTGGTCAATTTCTGCCATGGAGAGGCTGGCAGGGTCAAGCAAGCCTTCATCATACACCTTGCGCAACCATTCCATTACCTGGAAAGCTGCACTGCCTTCTTTGTTGAAGACCGGGTTAAGGTCGGCATCAAACAGTGCATTGCTGCCTTCCTGCTGGGCAAAGACTAACGAGGTCCAGGCTTCTGGGAACGCGCCTTCCTTCTGAGACCAGGCAAATAGGATTGGGTACTCGTTCACCCCTTTGGCCTTCAATTCCTTGGCTTGAGTATATACATCATCCAGTGTTGCCGGAGCAGCTGTGAAACCACCTTGCTGGAGTAAGCCATCATTGTAAATGAAGACCAGATCATCCGCATAGTAGGACACGCCATAGACTGCGCCGTTATAAGTCATTCCCTGAAGAGCATAAGGAGCGACTTCCTTGGAATAGCCTGCTATGTTTGGGCAGTATTTATCCAGAGGGGCAAGCCAGCCAGCTGCGGCCCATTCGTTCAGCCAGTGATCAGAGCCGTACAGCAGATAGGGTGGATTGTTGGCTGCGAAAGCACCGACCATGGTGTCGTGGTAGTCAAGCCAGGAGTAATCCTTAAGGGTAATGGTGATGTCTGGATTCAGGGTCTGGAAATTCTTGATATTATCGTTAATGGTCTCAATTCCATAAGACCACACGACAAAATCCATCGCCACAGGTTGAGCCACCGGTGCTTCAGTTACTGCAGCAGGAGGTTCTGTAGCTACTGGGGTAGTCTTGGTGCCACAGCCGGCTAACGTCAAAGCCAGCATGACGATTATCATTGTTACTTGAAAAATTCGTTTCACCTTACATTCTCCTTCCTTAATATGGTTGAAATAGGTTCTAATTATGATCGACTTGTTTATAAAACACATAAATCTGTTATTTGGTTTTACCTAAGATCACCTCCTTCCAAAGTCATAAAAGAAACAAGAAATAATCCTTGTTATGGTTGAGGGGCAACCAGTGCCGCAGCACCCAGTACCCCAGCGTTGTTGCCGAGGGTAGAGAGTCTCACCAGATCCTTGCTATAGGCTTTCCCAAATACCCACGAACTTCTACCCAACTTACGAAGCATTTGCTGGATATTCTTGAATAAGAGTGGATTGCTTAACACGACGCTGCCACCAATAATGATGGCTTCAGGGTCATAAGCCAGGGTAAGGTATTGAAGTGAATACGCCATCAGCTTACCAATTTCCTCCAGCGTCTCAATAGCTACCTGATCATGGTGGAGGGCAGCTTCAAACACGTTCTCTGCAGTTAGAATAGGTAAATGTGAGCCTCCTTGTGGTGCGAGAATTGAATCTTGCCCATTTTTGATTTTTCCAAGCGCTCTTTCAGCGATACCCGGGCCTGAAGCAACGGCCTCAAAACAACCGCGGCCGCCGCACTTGCATTCCGGACCATCCGGAACCAGGACTGCATGACCAATTTCACCAGCCAGACCGCGGGTTCCCAAAAATATTTTCCCATCTAGCAGAATCACAGCTGAAATGCCAGTACCTATATTGAGATATATGAAATTAGACAATCCTCTGGCTGCACCAAAGCGTGCCTCACCCTTTGCGCCTGCTCTTACATCATTGTCGATGATGCATGGGATTTCCAGCCGGGCTTCCAAGCCGGCACGCACGGCGATATTTTTCCAGCCCAGGTTTACCGATGCGATTCCGATGCCTTTTTCAGCATCCACAAGACCGGGAATGCCAAACCCGATGGCGTCGATGCTTTTGGAATCAAGCTGGTTGGCATCCATCAGCTGTTTGACTGAGCCGGCGATGCTATCCAGAGTCGCCTCCGGCTCGGTAACATCCGTAGGACGTTGGATCGTCGACAGGATCCTACCTTGCAAGTCGACCAGGCAAGCTGCAATCTTTGTCCCGCCAACATCGATTCCGATTAATTGTTTTTGTGGTGTTCGATCAGACCACACGATAATTCTCCATCATCGCCAGATGAGCATTCTCGGATATTAGCCAAGTCGATTTAGGCTCTCAGCCACAACCTGGGCAAAACGGGCAATATGTTCCTGAACAAAATCGTCGATTGATTTCTTGTCATCTTCAATTAAAGGTGTTAAGTCCATCCCAAAGGAGAGACCTGTGGCAGTATCGAGTCCGTGAGTCTCGAAATAGGTGGCATTAGCCTTACGGCGCCCCATCGTTGCCAGGTCATATCGTTTACCGCCACAAATTTGAGAGTCATAGATGCCCAGTAATGCAGCCTGCAAATTTTCATGCGTGCTGAGGTTAAAAGCAACCTTGTCACTATCAAGCAGCCAATCCAGGCTCCGCCAGACCTCGCATCCGAATAGTTTTTCCGGACGCTGGGCGGCTGGTAAACGGCGGAGGGCTTCGATCACACGCAGCGCGGTGGCTACATGGGTATCATGTTTATCCGCAAGGTTGTGGGTATATATATATTTTGGGTGCGCGGCATTGAAGACCATCAACAGGTCTTCAACCGGCTGCTTGTTTTTAGCGTCTTTTATTATTCTGCTTGGGTAATCAAGCTGCACCAGGGCAGCATATTCACCAATCATGGCGGCCTTTTTTTGCTCCTTAATCCTCACGACTCGCATGTCTTCATCAGAGTAATCTTTATATAAATCGTCTCGAGGGGAGCCGCGCCCATCACTCATCACGACCGCACTGAACCATAGGTCGGTCTGCTGAAAGCAGCTTAAAATGGGTTCTACGGCCATGATTTCGATATCGTCCTGGTGGGCACTGATTGCTAGGTGGGTAGTACGCCTGAGAGCTCCTTCAGGAGCTAATCCGTCGGGTATGAATAATTCGGCTGTACTCTGATGAAATTTCATCTGCATACTCTTTTCCTCAGATTATGATGGGTAAACTGGCTGCACCAATCGATTGGCCAACCCGCCGGTTTTTTTCATCCATCAGCTGGACGTGAATTCGCTGAGCAAGATCCGGAAATTCATTTTGTAGTACTCGTTTGGTTTCATCAAACATAACCATCCCACTTTCGCCGGAAGTACAGCGTCCCAGGATGATTACGTTTTTTATATCGTAGAAATCAGCATAATGTGCAATTCCATAACCCAGGTACACTCCCAAGGTCTGCCATATTTGTACTGCGCCTACATGGCCTGCTTTGAGCTTTTCCTGCATAAAGGCTAATTTTTCAGCGTTTGATAGATCTTGCGGAATAATAATTCCAACTTTAGGCGCCAGACGAAAAACACATTGCTGTGATAAATATGTCGAACCGCAGCCAATATCCCTTGACCATTCATCCATGGAAGCGTGAGGGTTGTAATCAATCGGGGCAAAGCACAATTCATTTAGCCAGCCCAAAATGCTGCCGTTCAAATCGACATATCCAGCTGCCTCGCTGGAACCAAGCGCGATTCCCAACACACCGTTGTCTTCGAGGGACATAGCACCCGCCAGGGCTGCCACGTCTCCGTCGTTGATTACAACGAGTGGAACATTGAATTCATTACCGATACGTGAAAACAGGTCCCGGATTTCGGGAAAGCGGTCTGGAGGGATGCCCCGGAAAAGGGAAGCCACCATCGGGCGGTTATTAATATAGATACCTGCTGAGCTGCCCCCAATGGCATCCACGCGCTCCAGTTTTGAGGCCGCGGTCTTTAGCGAATCCATAATTTCATTGTAGTGGTATGCCGGGTCGGATTGTTTGGACGGATTCCAGATTTTCTCCTCACTAAAAATTACCCGACCATCGACGACTGCGCTAACTTTACGATCGGATGCCCCCAGGTCAAACCCGATTCTTCTTCCATCCAAATGGCGACCGATCATCTCACCGCCCTCATTTGCAGGAGGCACTTGGTGCGGTTCACAAATCTCCACTGAGAAAGGTTTTTCATATACCTGATTGCTCATAAAAAGAGCATCAAAGCAACGTGCACCGGTTTCTGAATATTCTCGACGAATATAATCCCCGATATTACTTGGCCCGCCAATGAATAAGCGGACTCCACCTCGCTGCCAAAGGAGGAATTTAACCAGGCGTTCGATATAATAGAAGTTAGCGCAGGCTTGTGGGTGGTCTTCCGGGAAGATGTAAGTCTCAAACCGTGAAAGCTTCCCAGATTCACGCTCGATGCCAATCACCAGGGGTATCCCCACGTTTGCGCACTGTGACGTAAATACTTGATTTGCCAGCACTGCCGGTCGAAATTCGTCGTCGAGAGGGGGAACAATTCTCGGCTTGATGAGTTGGAAATCATTGTTCATAGAGCGACCGTTGTCCAGTTTATTAATCTGCTCACTCAGGTTTAATATGACTGTTAAAAAGGTAGGAGTAATTGTTAGCGAAGACTGCCGCAGCCCCTAAAATGATTGCATTTTCACCGAGCTGCCCTACCTCAACATGCGTGGTTTCAGTCTGCCGATCCAGTGAATAATCCGTCATCACCGTACGGATCCGATCCAGCCAGGGAATTCCAAATCGGGTCATGTCACCTTCCAATACAATTTTCTGAATATTCAGGATCCCAACTACATTGGAAATTGCCATGCCAATATAGTCTGCAGTCTTCAGCACCAGGTCGCGTACCAGGGGGTCACCGGCTTTGAATGCTTCTTCGATAGTATCCAGGTTGATCTGTTTGGGTTCGCGCGGAAGCGTGCATTCTGGATGTTGCCTGACCAACTCTATTGCCTGCCTGGTTAAAGCCTTGGCACTTGCGACTGTCTCAAGGCAGCCCCGCTTACCACAGCGGCAGACTTCTCCGTTATTGTGCACAACGACAATATGGCCGATCTCTCCTGCAAAACCACCATCACCTTGGAAGATTTCTCGATTTATGATGATTCCTGAGCCAATGCCATGATGCACGTTGATCAAAACAAGGTTTTTATCCTTTTGAAAATCCTTACCATAAGTCATCTCGCCTATCGCAGCTGCCTGGCAATCATTAAGGATATACACGGGCAGGTGGTATCTTTCCTCTAGTAGATTGGTCAGGGGTAGATTTTTCCAGTTCAAATTGACCGCGTTCACGATCATTCCTTCGCTGGTATTGATCAGTCCGGGAGTGCCGACACCAATCCCTGATAAAGGCTGGTTGGTGCTGCTAATCAACCGGTCGAGGATTTGGTACACCAAAGGCAGCGGTTTGATCGCATACCCATTATTAACCGGAATGGTGACCACATCGCGGATTTTTCCGCGTAAATTTACCACTGCTCCACGAAATTGGTTTTGAGCCAGGTCCAGGCCGATCAGCCAGCGTGAATCCTCGATCAGACTTAGGAGAATTGGGTTTTTACCGCCCTGTGATTGCCCCACCCCAATTTCGCTGACCATACCCTCGTCGATCAGCTCGGACACGATATTTGAAACAGTGGTGCGCGTGAGGCGCGTGATGCGTGCAATCTCAGCCCGGCTGATACTTTCATTTCCAAATATCGTTGTCAGGACCAAATTGCGGTTGTGGATCTTTGTATGTGTCCGGGTCGCTTTTTCCATCAAAAAATAGGTGACTGGGAATTGTGTAATTACGCGGGATGAATTGTAAGTTTATTGGACTTACTAATTAGTATATATGTAAGAATGTGAAT
>Ga0154666_1191_pt1 | contig 14539 bp, 11 predicted proteins | sample Rifle2008BG13ft_FD_116095 | JGI IMG/M metagenome (GOLD analysis project Ga0154666, IMG submission 116095) | Chloroflexi bacterium RBG_13_50_21 | reverse complement strand
AGCAGCATACCCTCGGCTGTCTTGAGCAGGACTAATCCATAGGCGGAAAAATCTGGAGCAGGACGGCTAGGTCCTGTATCAGCCATATAGTAGCTACCTGAGCGCAGGTCGGGATCGAGCACTTGAAAGCTTAACCCTGATTTCCGCAAGGTTAGCTGCCCGGCAAGGTTAGCGCCGGTCAGCAAACCTCTATCAAACATGGCATACGTCGGCAGCTGAGTGGAAGCAAAGCGGCTCATGTCGTCTGGGGAGCCAAGATCGACATACACCAGCGCGGTTTGGTCTGGATCAGCTGGTTGTGTAGCCTGGGCATTGCTGGTCAATGTAACCAGCAAGACAAGGAGCAAGACTATAGCGATGAAGCGGTTTTTCATTGAGCATTCTCCTTTATTATTAAAGTTATAAAGTTCGATAAATCAACAATATTCCCCTTCGTGCTATCGAAATTTCCTTTTTCCGATCTTGCAATCTTAACTACAACCACAAAGCACGGTTACTCCGTGGTGTTTGTGGAAAAAGGAACATCGCTTTCAATCCCCCGCTTGTATGTTCGCTTAGGATAGTTTCAAATGAATAAAGTTCGATTATCCATACGAACTGCGCTCCTGTATTTTACATCTATTTCTGCTGCAACAATGTTTAGAGGTTACGGACTTTTGGGTAGCGAAAAGCGACAAATAATCCGTAGACTAACGAAGCCGCTGCACCGACCCCGACGGATATTGGCGCTCCGAGCCAATCGGCTACAAACCCGGCCTGCAAACCACCTAACCGCATCATCGTCTGGAAAGCCATGCTATAAACGCCCATCACACGCCCACGCAGCTCGTCTGGAGTGATAAATTGTAACAATGTATTTGCCAGGGCATTTTGCCACACAAAGCTGAAACCGATGAATAGGGTCAATAATAATGAGACGGAGAAACGAGATGAAAAAGCAAACAGTACCAAAAAAAAGGGGAAAGCCAGGTTTCCAAGTGTGAGCAGTCGACCACGCTTTGCGTTGGTGGGAAGTGAGGCCACTACCAATGCCCCAATCACCGCTCCGACCCCAATCATGGAATATAGTAATCCGAGCGGGAGTGCCTCCGGTGCCTGGCAGCCTGCGCCCAGGCTGTTCGAGTTGCATATCAAAGCTACCATCCCTTGAGCACTTTGCTTTAGCACCACACTCGCAAACACGGGCAGCAATGTGTTATACGGCATGGAAAGGAAAGCACTCACCGCAATCAGGCTGATCAAGACGAGGATCACCTGGCGTTGGAGAATAAAATGCACTCCCCCAACCATGTGTTTTAACGGGCTCGTACCCCTGTCAATGTGTGATTTGGGTTCCGGTAAGTTGCGCATCAGCAACAGGCTGAAAATAACCGCCATAAAAGTTAATCCATTGAAGAAGAATGCATTGCCCTCACCGGTGGTTGCAACCAATATCCCTGCCAGGGCAGGGCCAATGGCGCGTGCCCCATTGAACATGGCAGAATTCAAACCGATTGCGCTGGTAAGGTCATCCTTGCCTTCGATCATATCCACGGTGAAAGCCTGCCTGGCGGGTAAATCTACTGCCGTAGCCGCCCCAAGGATGAATGCTAATAGATACACGTGCCAGATTTGGACCGTTCCGCTCCAGGTCAATGCTGCCAGCAGGAAAGCCTGGATCAACATGATCCCCTGGGTAATCAGGATGATGGTGCGTTTGGGAAATCGGTCGGTGATTGAGCCTCCCCACAGTGAAAGTGGAATGAGTGGGATCAAACCGATAAAACTGATGATCCCCAATGAGGCAGCCGAACCGGTGAGCCGGTAGACCAGCACCTGCTGAGCCATGGTTTGCATCCAAGTGCCGATCAAGGATATCCCCTGACCGACAAACCAAAGCAGGTAATTGCGATGCTGAAAGGCACGAAAGGTGGTGGGTAGGCGGAGGCTGGGAAGCATTTACTGTGCCAGCTTCGCTACTGTGACCCCTTCACCACCCTCTTTATCCCCACCAGACTCGAAGGATTTCACATGTGGGTTATGACTCAATGCTTCACGGACAGCCAGGCGCAGCTTGCCGGTGCCCTTTCCGTGAATAATGCGCACCCAGGGCAACCCGGCAAGATAAGCTGAATCGAGATAGCGTTCAAGGTCGTCCAGCGCTTCTTCACTACGTTGTCCGCGCAGGTCGAGTTCAATACCCGGTGACTCTGCGTAGAGCTGTGAACCAGCAGGACGCGCGTTTCCTGCTGCCTCGGCATTTGGTCGCGGATGACTGGCAGCCATAAGCTCGCGGGCAGTTGGCAGACCGGTCGAGCCAGATGGGGGACTTGTTACTTCGCCAAGTAGCTGCAGTTCTGCCAGCCGGGCTCGAATCCGCAGCACGCCCACTGAAACCTCCGCTTCCTCTTCTCCCAGGGAGGTGACCACACCCTGGGTATTCAGTGAGTGCAGGCGCACTTTATCTCCCAGCCGGATGGCACGCCTCACGGGTGAAATCGTTGTTTCGGGCGTCCGTCGTTCAACTGGAGCCACGACCGTTTCCTGCAGCTCTTCTACCTTTTCCTCCACCTCTTCAATAACATCCAGTGGCTGTCTGGTGCGCGCCAGCTGACGGCGTACATCTCTTAGCTCATCCTGCACAGATTCGAGCTGTTCTTCTGCCTGGTGACGGGCTTTATCGAGTACCTGTACACGCTCATCTTCGATTTTCTCGAGGCGTTTTGCCAGCTCAGCCCGAATGGATTCGACCTCGTGGTGGGCATTTTCTGCGGCCGTCCGCGCTTTACGCGACAAATCCCGTTGGCGGTGAATTTCATCCAATAAATCTTCAGCCTGTAAGTCAGCCGGGCTCAGCTCAGACCGGGCTGATGTGATGATGGGCTCGGGCATACCCAGGCGTTGGGCGATTGCCAGCGCATTCGAGCGCCCGGGCAATCCGATGGTCAGATGGAAGGTGGGGCGCAGCGTTTCAAGATCAAATTCAACACTTGCATTGACCACGCCCGGTGTTCCATGCGCAAATGCCTTAAGCTCAGGATGATGGGTTGTGACCAGGGTGGTGATGCCTCGTTCAAGCAAGTGAGTAAGCAGCGCGCGTGCCAGCGCGGCACCCTCTTGAGGATCTGTGCCTGCCCCTAATTCGTCCAGGATGACCAGCGACCTTCGATCTGCGTGTTCCAGAATACGGATGATGTTCGTAATGTGCCCCGAAAACGTGGACAGCGATTGTTCAATGGATTGCTCGTCCCCAATATCGGCATAGATGTTGTGAAACAAGCTGATCTCAGAGCCTGAATGCGCTGGAATGTGCAGTCCTGACTGTGCCATGAGCGCCAAAAGACCAATGGTCTTGAGGGTAACAGTTTTGCCACCCGTGTTTGGCCCTGTAACGACCATAGCATACGTTTGGGAATCCAGCTCAACATCAATCGGCACGACAGTCGCAGGATCGAGCAGCGGGTGACGTGCCTGGAACAAGCGGACGATGGTTCCAGGGTGACGCCCGGATGGTTTAGCGATCGGATGTAATTCAGGTTCGGTAGCTCTGATTGCATCTGAATATTTGGCTTTGGCAAAACACAGATCAAGCTCAGCTACCCGCTCGACGGTACTCAGGATGTTGCCTGCCTGCATACCCACCTGCATTGATAGCTCGGTTAGAATGCGTCGTTCCTCATCCCGCTCAGCAAGCTGAAGCTCGCGAAACTCATTATTGTGCTCCACAACATTAAGTGGTTCAACAAATAAGGTTGCCCCAGATGCAGATTGATCATGAACGATAGCCCTGATGCGACCTTTGAATTCAGCCCGTAATGGAAGCACGTAACGTCCATCCCGCTGGGTTATCAATGCCTCCTGCAGGTAAGGTGAAGTATGCGGGTCTGAGACCATCCGCTGCAGTTTGGTCATCAAACGGTCATGTGCGATGCGCAGGTCGCGGCGGATGGTTGCAAGTGCTGGTGAGGCACTGTCCAGAATCTCACCGCGCTCAGAAATCGCCCGTGTAATCCCATCCACCAGCCCCAGAGGTTTTGGAATTTGAGAAGCGATCTCATACAGGGTGGGGAATTGCTCTCCCAGGCGCTCGAATGTGCGTGCCAGTGTGCGTGCAGCCACCAGGGTGGATTTAATATCCAGCAGATCGGTGGGAGCGAGCACACCTCCATGGGTTGCCAGATCGACAGCCTGACGTACGTCGCGCGCCCCACCAATGGTAAGGTCCGGGCGTGTAACGAGCATCTGCACTGCTTCGCTTGTTTCAGTCAGCCGGCGACGGGCTTCATCGATACTATTCGTCGGCTGCAGTTTACTTGCCTTTTCTGTCGATGCTGCAAAAGCGCAGTAACCTGCCAGGCGTTCCACTACCTTCTGGTACTCAAGGGTGCGTAAGGTTTTTACATCCATGTGAATTTAACGCTGTTTAAATATCAGACAATCAGGGAGTTTACCACAGGAGCAAGACACGGGGAGGAGTGATTCGTCTTATAATCAGGTCAGACTATTCTCGGGAGGTAATAAATATGGAATATATCTATGCAGTTTTAGGCGCCGGCAGGCAGGGAACAGCCTCAGCTTATGACATGGCACGTTGGGGAGAAGCAAAACGCATCATCCTGATTGATCAGGAACTGGCGATCGCTGAGCGAGCCGCCCAACGTGTGAACAATCTTATTGGCAAAAATATAGCCGAAGCCGCACAGGTCGAGGTGACCGATAGGACAGCTTTGGAGCGTGCGCTGACCGGTGTACATGCATTCGTCAGTGCGGTTCCTTATTATTACAACTTGGAAATCACTAAAGTAGCCCTCAAGGTGAAATCCTGCATGTGCGATTTAGGCGGTAACACCGATATCGCCAGGCAGCAGCATGCATTTGATACCCAGGCAAGGCAGGCAGGGATCAGCATCATACCTGATTGCGGGCAGGTGCCCGGTTTGGGGACCTCACTGATGGTTTATGCCATGGGCCTGCTGGATGAAGCCACGGATGTGTATATGTGGGATGGCGGCCTTCCCCAAAATCCACAGCCTCCCTTCAATTACCTGCTTACCTTTCATGTTGCCGGGTTGACTAATGAGTATGCCGAACCCGCCATCTTCCTGCGCGACGGCAAGCTCACCCAGGTGGAACCGATGACCGAATTGGAAACGGTGGAATTCCCTGATTCGGTCGGAACGCTGGAAGCATTTGTGGCCTCTGGTGGTACGAGTACCATGCCCTGGACGTACGAGGGTAAACTGCATACTCTGCAAAACCTCACCCTGCGCTACCCAGGGCATTTCCAACAGCTGCGTGCCTTTTGGGACCTTGGAATTTGGGACCTGAAGCCTGTATCGATCGGCGATTTCAAAGTAGCTCCACGCGATATTTTCCATGCACTGTATGAGCCCAAGGTGACCTTCCCGGATGAACCTGAAAAAAGCAAGGATATCGTCCTGGTGCGCGTGAAAGTCTTGGGGAAGAAGGCTGGACAGCCTGCTCAGGCATTGCTGGAGCTGGTGGACCGCTTCGATGAAAAAACCGGTTTTACCGCCATGGAACGCACCACTGGCTGGGATGCTGCGATTGTTGCTGAGATGATGGCACATGGGTTAACCCCACGTGGTGCAGGTGGAGTTGAAAATTTTGTGCCAGCATTACCGTTCATGAATGAGCTTCGCCGAAGAGGCTTTCACATTTCAGAAACTGTGACATAGAGTCAAATATTTTCCTCTCTGCACCCCCATGGGGAGTGAATTCGCTTGACTTGCTCACCCTTTCATCTCATCAGGGTGATTTATTGCGCATTTAATACATTGACAAACTTCCACTGAGCGCTTTTCAGAGTTAAATAGACCTTTGCGGACACGTCCCTCCTGGGTCTTGCTGAGATCCACGGTTTGTACAGGGCTTGTCATTTTTGATAGCCTCCCAATAGAACAGGATTATATCTTTCAACACAATAAATGAAAACAAAAGGTTCTTTAGAGGCTAATAAATATCCTTATTTACCCAGCCGAGCGCGCTCCTCTTCTGCTAAAACAGGCTCCAGCTTCTTGAACAATGGCGCAGGCTGTTCCAATCGTTGCCCTGGTTGTAGGCGCGAAGGCTTCCACACGCCTCCAGCTTGTGGGGGGCGATATCGAAGGGTATTGTGTGCGCCTAGCTTATCCTGCTGCTGTTCAACGTACTGCTCCCCAAAAAGAGGTTGGGTGTAGCCTAAATATGTATGTAATCGCTCGCTGCTGAACGGCAGGAACGGAGCAAATAATATCTTGAGCGAGTCGATCACACGCAATGTGGTGTATATAGACTTGGCCGCTGCCGCCTTATCCGTCTTGATTTCAAACCAGGGGGAAGTTGCATCCTGATATTTATTGCCTTCCTTCGCCAGGCGTAGGGCTTCGCCAAGCGCTGCCCGAATTCGTACAGCTTCAAAATGCTCGCCAATGGTGCGGAAACCTTCATCAACCATTGCGATGATTTCCTTGTCAGCCGGACGCAGCTCACCAGGATCGGGAACCTGACCATCCCAATGCTTGTAGGCAAATGGAAGGGCGCGGTTAACCAGGTTTCCCCATGTAGCCACCAACTCGTTGTTATTGCGGGCGATAAATTCATCCCAATCCCAGTCAGAATCCCGTAATTCTGGCATATTGATCGTCAAGTAATAGCGTAGTGCATCCGGATCATAGCGTGTCAGGAAATCCAATCCCCAGATTGCCCAATTACGACTGCCGGATATCTTTTTCCCTTCCAGATTCATAAACTGGTTAGCAGGCACATCATAGGGCAAATTAAGGGGAACCCCCTCCTCTTCAGTAAAAACCTTGACGAATTCCTGCCCGGCGCCTTTTAATTGAGCTGGCCACATAGCAGCATGGAAGAAGATATTATCTTTCCCGATGAAATAGAATGCCTTTGCCGACAGGTCTGTCCACCATTCCCGCCATGCATCGGGCTGACCGTTTATCTGCGCCCATTCAATCGTAGCGGATAGGTAGCCGATGACAGCCTCAAACCAGACGTATAAGCATTTACCCTCCCAACCATCCACCGGAACGGGGATGCCCCAATCCAGGTCACGCGTGATCGGGCGTGGGCGCAGACCTTCGCTTTCGATCTGTCCCAAGGATTGACCAACCACCGTCTCCCGCCAATAATGCTGGCGGTTGTGCAGGAATTCAGCCACATCCGGCTCTAATTTTGAGAGGTCTAGAAAATAATGCTTGGTCTCGCGCAGCTCTGGGATGGAACCATCCAGCTTGGAGCGTGGGTTGAGTAGCTTCTCCGGCTCGAGAACATTACCGCAATTGTCACACTGGTCTGATCGTGCCCCCTCAAAACCGCACATGTAGCAGGTTCCCTCCACGTACCGGTCGGGTAAGAAACGCTTGGCAGCCGGAGAGTACCATTGCGGGCGCGACTCGGTATAAAGAAAGCCATTCTCGTTTAATGCCAGGAACATACACTGAGCCACCTTGAAATGATTTTCAGTATGCGTTGAAGTGAACAGGTCATAACTGATGCCTGCTTTTTGGAACAATGTAATGAATTGGTTGTGGAAAAATTGGTACACTTCCTCCACCGGACGTCCTTCCGCATCTGCACGCAGTGTGACTGGTGTGCCGTGAGAGTCGGTACCGGAGACCATCAATACCTTGTTCCCATAAAGACGATGGTAGCGTGCCACAATATCACCCGGCAGGTGAGACCCCGTGATGTTGCCGACGTGTATCTCTGAGTTGGCATAAGGCCAGGCAATTGCGATGAGAATATTGTTGGTCATATTAACCTCCTTTTGAATTTCCAATTCATAGTGCTGGTAAACCCTTGCATAAAAAAGGGCTGCCCTGGATTGGGCAGCCCTCAATGTATTCCTCGATGATGATTAATTATCGTAATCAAAGGCAGCCGCCCGGGTGCGGTGAACAAATTCCATCATAGACATGGGCATAACCAATGGGTTGTAAAATCGCCTAACCAAAGCAGCCAACCTTTCCAATCGTCAGGTAAGTCTAAACGGGGGGAATGGATTTGTCAAGATTCCAGGGATGATTGTACTCAAGCTCCTATAGGTATTCCCTGAGTAACCGTGCCCGGTAAGGGTGACGCAGCCTGCGTAACGCCTTCCCTTCAATTTGCCGGATACGCTCACGGGTTAATCCGAACTTATGCCCTACTTCTTCTAAAGTATATGGATGCCCGTTTTCTAGCCCAAAGCGCAAGCGTAGAATTCTAGCTTCGCGTGGTGAAAGCGTGGAAAGCACCTGCTCAACCCTTTCCCGGAGCAGATTCTCGTAAGTGGTCTGTGACGGTGAAGGGGTAATCGTATCCTCTACGAACATTCCTAATTCAGAGTCATCCTCATCCCCCACCGGGCTCTCCAGTGAAACCGGGATACGGGCCACTTCAAGCATCCAGCGTAGCTTGTCATGACCAACCCCCATTTCAAGGCATAATTCCTCCTGGGTCGGTGGGCGTCCATAACTCTGCTCCAGCTTATGGGCAGCTTTATACATCAGGCGTAAGCGGTCGGTCATATGCACCGGGATGCGGATGGTACGACTTTGGTCTGCAATGGAACGCGTGACCGTCTGTCGGATCCACCAGGTGGCATAGGTAGAGAAGCGGAAGCCGCGTTGATACTCAAATTTCGAGACTGCTTTCATTAATCCCAGGTTACCCTCCTGGATCAGGTCCAGGAAAGCCACCCCCCGCCCGATATATTTTTTTGCCACGCTTACGACCAGACGAGTATTGGCTTTGATCAAATGCTCACGGGCTAAAATACCATCCTGAACGGCATTTTCCAGTAGTATCCGACGTTTACAGGAACCTTTCCCGTTCATCCTGGAAAGCTTTGCCTTGGATTCCTTGGCGTACTCAATCCTTTGTGCCAGGTTGACTTCCTCGTTCAGAGAGAGCAAGGGAACCCGCGACATTTCCTTGAGATACAATCCCACACTATCATCCGCCGAAATGTTTTCCAGACTGGGTAGAAAAGAAGTTTCCAGGGCAGATGAATTAAAATCCAGCGGAGAACTATCTAGTTTGGAAAGGTCAGGTTCTGGTTCTGTATCTTCTTCGATGACGATTTCAACACCCTGTCGATGGAGTAATCCAAAAAGTTCCAACAGTCGCTCGTCATCTTCACCATCCCATGGGAAGACTTCCAGGATATCTCCAGTGGTCAGATAGCCCTGTAAATCGGCTTTTTCAAGCAGCGTATCGAGGGCTTCAAGCTTCTGTGGGGTTGGGTTGGGATTTACCATGATTTTCCCTCCTATATCCGTTATGCCTCTTTAGCCAGAAGTGATTTCAATGAAGCTAATCTGGGGTCTCCAGAGTCATCCTCGTGATTACACGTACTTTCGTTGAGATTATTTCCGCATATTGGGCACAAACCGTTGCAATCTGGTCGGCACAATGGACTGATGGGAATCTCAAGCAAGATATATTCGCGCAGCACAGGGGCTATGTCGATGATACCAGTTTCAGGCATTAGTAAACCCGAATCGGTCACGTAACGTTGAGAAAAGGCGTACAATTCTGTGAAGTTGATATTAAGCGTCTGCAGAAAGTCGGTCAGGCAGCGCACGCATTCGAGGTTGATCAAGGCTTTGCAATCCACCTGTAGCAGGATTCCCTGAGGCGTACGCGTAACCCGGGCTATTCCAATTAAGCCGCTTAAGTGCAAATCTGGTGGAATATTTATTTGCGGGAGATCGAATGGGATATCCCGGCTGAAACCGGCAGACTGGGCAACGACAAAGCCGACATTCAGACGTAATGGAGAATGTGGGTCAGACACTGTGGTTTACAAAGTATACTTTGATGTTCGATTGAAAATCGCTTTGCTTAACGCAAAGTAACTTATGATATCGAGCGGATATTATAACATATTTTGTTGCCACAGGTAAGTTTAAATAGGATTGTTATCCCCACATATGGTGTGTGGGTTTAGTGCGGATAGTCAATTTTGCCGGAGAAACAGCATGCAACGATTGTTAGTGGCCACCGGAAATCGTGGAAAATTTTCAGAGATTCAATCCCTCCTGGAAGGTATGAAAATCGCGCTGACTACCCCAGATATGGTCGGAGTTTCTTTACAGATTGAGGAAAATGGCAATACATACGAGGAAAATGCCTCACTCAAGGCCAGCGCCTATGCACTTGCGTCTGGTTTGGTGACCCTGGCCGATGATTCGGGTTTGGAGGTGGACGCCTTGGCTGGTCTGCCGGGCATCCGTTCAGCACGCTTTTCCCCTCTCCCTGACGCAACAGATGCCGATCGTCGTGCACATCTTTTGGCTTTGTTGCATGACCACCCACGTCCATGGACAGCTCATTTTCATTGCACGGTAGCCCTAGCAACACCAGACGCGAAGATATATTATGCACAAGGAAATTGCCCAGGAGAGGTCATCCCAGTGGAACGAGGCAGCAATGGATTTGGTTATGATCCAATCTTTTTGGTCACCGAAACTGGTTTGACGATGGCAGAGTTGAGCATGGATGAAAAGAACCAGCTCAGCCACAGAGCCAGGGCAGTGAGAGCTGCGCTACCCATTTTGCTTGCAGTTCTCCGAAATCAATCAACCAGGTTTTAGCAAATTCATCGTTGAGATGCTTTCCAAGCCGGGTATTTTGGGTTATCATACTATCGATGAGCACTTTAAACTATACCCTCCTCGTCGGTGCCATATCGATCGTTGTGGGTATACTCATCTGTTTGGGTCTCCTCAGCGCGCTGGGGCTATTACATTTCGGTGATTTATTTCGCGGCAAGCTGGCAGGGAACAAAGGCGGGAAACCCATTTGGGATATCGATCACCGCAGACTACGTGAGATTTACAATCTAATTTCCAAAGTTACTTCGACGTTGAAGTATCAGAATGTGCTCGAAACCGCCTTAGACTTAGGGTCAAGGGTATTGGCGACCCCCAATATCCCTGCCGAGCGCTTGGTGAGCACAGTGCTCCTGTTTACAGAAGCAGAACATGGCAACCCCACTCTAACGGTCGGATCTGCCAGGCACTTTACCCAATCCGATATGCGAGTTGTCCTTCCGGGTACCAGTGGATTGATCGGTGAGGTGATCACAGAAGGAGTTCCGAAAAGCCGAACAGAAATATCGAAAGACCCGGAATTAAACCGGTTCGTTGCTCTACGCAGCTGTTCGGTTGCTCATTGCCTTCCCTTGAGAGCAGGGTTAGATACTTATGGGGTTCTGCTTTTTGCCCACACTGATCCAGACTTTTTCACCCAATCCAAATGCGAATTGCTGGACATTATTTCACACTCGTCTGTCATTGCCATTCAAAACGCCCGCCTTTATAGTGATATCCAAAAAGAAAAAGAACAGATGATTGAGATTCAACAGCAGGAGCACAAGAAGCTTGCCCGTGACCTGCATGATGGCCCCACTCAATCCATGGCAGCTATCGCCATGCGGCTAAATTTTGCCCGTCGATTGTTGGAAAGGGACCCCAAAGCCACCGCCGAGGAGCTCTCCAAAATTGAAGAGCTTGCCCGGCGCACGACCAAAGAAATTCGCCATATGCTTTTCACCTTGCGCCCATTGGAACTCGAATCACAAGGTTTGATTGGGGCATTGAAAGCTATGGCAGAAAAAACGCACGAGACCTATAACCAGAATGTCATTGTTGAAGCTGAAGAGAATGTTGTTTCCGAACTAGAGATGAGCAGACAGACCATCATCTTCTATATCGCAGAAGAAGCAATTAATAACGCCTGCAAATATGCCCAGCCGAATCACATTTGGGTCCGCATGAAAGACTATGATAAAGACCTTGTGATGCTTGAGGTTCAGGATGATGGGGTTGGTTTTGACAAGAACAGTGTGGAATCCTCCTATGAGCAGCGTGGCAGCCTGGGGCTTCGAAATATGAATGAACGCACCGAGATGGTGAACGGCATTTTCAGGTTAGACTCAGCCATCGGCAAGGGTACAACCGTCCGTGTGCTCATTCCATTATCCGAAGAGGCTGCTGAGCGGCTGCGCAGAGGTGGATGATCCATCATGCCGGTTTCTGGAAATCTGTATTTTTCTCAACATTGTGAAAAGGGAAAAGAAAATCCACCATTGGTGCTGATCCATGGTGCTGGAGGCACACACCTGTATTGGCCACCGGAAATACGTCGTCTGCCAGGATATTGTATTTATGCACCTGACCTGCCAGGACACGGTAAATCTGAGCGCTGTGGTGGCCAACAGACGATTGAGGAATATGCCCAATACCTGGTTCAGTGGCTGGAATCTATTCAATTGCGCAGGGCGGTTTTGGTGGGGCATTCGATGGGAAGTGCAATTGCTTTGGCTATGGCTATCCGTCACCCGGAGTATGTAATCGGATTAGGCTTGATAAGCGGTGGGGCGCGTTTGAGAGTCCATCAAGAATTGTTAGATTATGCTGCTGATCGGACCACGTTCCTTAAAGCAGCTGACCTTCTGGTATCTTATTCTTTTAGCATTAACACCCCTCCTCGTATGGTCGAATTAGCCTCCAAACGCATGTTGGAGACGCGTCAAAGTGTTTTTAATGGAGATTTACAAGCCTGCGATCGTTTTAATGTCATGGCGCTATTGAAAATGATTCACCAGCCCACATTGGTTATCTGCGGAGCGGATGATTTACTGACGCCACTACGCTATGCGCAGTATCTATCTAGTAACATCCCGAATGCCCGATTGAGCGTTATTCCCGAAGCTGGGCACATGGTGATGCTGGAACAACCGCGCCTCGTAGCTGAGAATTTAGTTTCGTTTTTACAGGATATTTCATTTCATCCAGGTGTGGGGTCTTGATATGTATGTAGCCATCGAGGGTGTCATTGGGGTGGGGAAAACTACATTGGCGCGCTTACTACAACCTGCGTTTCAATCGACGTTGGTGCTCGAGGTTTTTGAAGAAAATCCGTTTCTTTCGGACTTCTATTCTGACCGCCAAAGATATGCATTTCAAACCCAGATTTTCTTTTTACTGAGCAGATACTACCAGCAAAGGCGCTCCGTGCCTGAAATCCTCAAGCGAGGTGAATCGTTGATTACAGATTACACCTTTACCAAGGATGCACTTTTTGCTCGCATTAACCTGGTTGGTGACGAGCTGGACATGTACTACCGGGTGCACGATGCCCTCGCAGAGAAAATTCCACTCCCCAACCTGATTGTCTATCTGCGCGCGGATACGGAAGTGCTTATGCAGCGTATTGCTTCCCGCGATAGACCGTATGAGCGAAATATGGAGCGGGATTATATTGAAGAGTTAATTAGTGCCTATGATTCATTTTTTATGGATAACCATGCCAGAAACGTGGGCGAAAGTGTAACCGTCCTCACTCTGGATACCAACGAATTAGATTATGTTCGCCGAGCGGACGACTTGAAATTGGTTGAAAATCGAATTCGCCAAACTCTCAAACAAGTACCCTTCCAGGCTTCTCTTCCAATGATCGATGAGTTATGAATATCGTGATTGAGCCTCCGAAAAAAATATTTTTCCGTGGTACCAATGGTTTTAGAGATCAGAACCGATAAGATTGACTTTGGACAAAAGTAGACTGCTGCAGGATATAAAATCTTCAAATTTTCCCATGGATCAATCGCCTTGGGGGTAAATATGCGAATTAACCGTAATATGCTGCTCAAGCTTGCCAATGATACTGTCGAAAAATATGTAAATGACGATCGATCGATTTTGGCGATCTACTTACAGGGATCATTGTTAAGTGATACACCATTGATCGGCAATACAGCCGACATTGACTTGTTTTTTGTTCACAGCGATGATATTCCTGTCGAGCGGGAGATAATAAGAATTTCAGATGAGGTGCACCTGGATATCTCACACCATTCTCACAGGGTGTACCGCCAACCGCGCGAATTGCGTGTGCATCCCTGGTTAGGAACAGCCATCTATGATTGTAAGATTATGTACGACCCACAGCACTTCATCGATTTTACTCAAGCCAGTGTGCGGGGTCGATTTAATAATCCAGAAAATGTGATCAGGCGCGTGCGAAAGCAAGCTATCCACGCCCGAGAAATGTGGGAATCTTTTAAAAACAATCCTCGCCTTCCCGACCCGCAGGATGCATCTGTGTATCTGCGTGCTTTGGAGCACCTGGCTAACGTCATTGCCGGGTTGAGCGGGCAAAACCTGACCGAGCGACGATTCCTGTCGAATCTACTTCCCAGGGCTGAAGCCGTGAGCAAGCCTGGTTTGTATAGAGGCTTTTTGGGATTATTAGGTGCACCCGGGGTAGATTCCGTCAGCCTGCGTTCAATGCTCCCCGAGTGGAGAAAGGCTTATGGTGCCCTGGCGGGCAATCCAGCACCCATACGATTACATCCGCACCGGCTGCTTTATTATGAGCGTGCCATGGAAGTTATGTTGGATAGCCAGTCCCATCACGATGTTCTCTGGCCCCTCTGGCACACCTGGACTCATATCCTTTGTGCCTTACCTGCCGAGACGCCGCATCGCGCTGCCTGGCAAAAGGCTGGTGAGCAGCTGGGATTGTTGGGAGCTGCATTTGACGATAAAATCGA
>Ga0154666_1019_pt1 | contig 14713 bp, 15 predicted proteins | sample Rifle2008BG13ft_FD_116095 | JGI IMG/M metagenome (GOLD analysis project Ga0154666, IMG submission 116095) | Chloroflexi bacterium RBG_13_50_21 | reverse complement strand
TTTGATGTTTTCACCCTTTTTCCGGAAGTCTTCTCGCCCTATATGCAAACCAGTATTTTGCAACGAGCTCAGGCGAGCCTCCTGGTTGAACTGCAGCTACATAACATTCGTGACTGGACGGCAGATCGGCATCATGTGTGTGACGACATGCCTTATGGAGGCGGTGGCGGGATGGTGATGAAACCAGAACCGATTTTCACTGCTGTGGAAGCTGTCCTTGGTGCACCCCCCGGCTGCCCGGTGATACTGCTCACACCACAGGGGAGGGTATTCACCCAGGCAGTCGCTGAAGAGCTTTCACAGAAGGCTCGCCTGGCATTACTCTGTGGTCGTTACGAGGGAGTTGACGAGCGCGTGCGTGAACACCTGGTTACGGATGAGATTTCCATTGGTGATTATGTGCTCAGCGGAGGGGAGGTTCCAGCCATGGTGCTGATTGATGCCATCACACGCCTCATCCCAGGTGCATTGGGTGACCCGGAAGGCGCCTGGGATGATTCCCATGCTACCGGTTTGCTCGAATATCCCCACTACACCCGTCCGCCTGAATTTCGTCATTGGCGCGTACCTGATATCCTGCTTTCTGGGGATCACGCTCGGATTGCCAGGTGGCGTCGCCAGCAGGCTTTGTTGCGTACCAAACAGCGCCGCCCCGACTTATTGCAGAAAGCAAATCTTTCTGATAATGACCGCGACTTTTTATTGGATTTGGAGTTACAAGATAAGTAGTCGCATAATTAAATTCGTTTCACCTATTAAAATCCACGATTGAGCAGGCAGGAGGTTGATATGCGGTTTAACTATGGCAAGATATTTCTGCTTGGGTTCGGCTTTTTTGGCGTCAGTGTCATTTGGGCTACCTATAACGCATTTGTGCCCATCTTCCTTTCCGAGAAGTTTGGGCTGCAGCCAGCCCTGATTGGCTTTTTTATGACTCTGGACAACATCGCTGCTTTACTCATTCAACCGCCGGTGGGAGCATGGTCGGACCGGTTGCGCACTCCCATTGGTCGTCGCATGCCTTTTATATTGATCGGCGCTCCGATCGGTGCGATCGCGTTTGGATTGATCCCGCTGGCAGCAGTATTACCGCTATTTGTTGCCTGCACCACCACGCTTTTGTTAAGCATGGCATTTTGGCGTACTCCGGTTGTTGCTCTGATGCCTGATATCACCCCCTCGCAGAACCGTTCGCAGGCAAATGGGATCATCAACTTCATGGGCGGGGTTGGATCGATCATTGCTTTCCTGGGTGGTGCGATGCTCTATGACATTAACCCGGCTTACCCCTTCTGGTTTGGCTCTGGGTTGGTGATCCTGGCAGCGCTGATGGTATTCCTGTTTATCCGCGAGCCCAAGGTAAATGAAGATAGCCAGGAGGAGCGCCCAAGCATGCTCACAAGCCTGAAATTTGTGCTGGCCGATACGGATCGTAGTGCGCTGCGCGTGCTGCTGGCAATCTTTTTCTGGTTTGTGGCGTACAATGCGGTGGAAGCTTTCTTTACCCTGTATGCCAAAAACCACCTGCAATTCTCCGAATCAGGGGGGACGCGCCTTTTGGGGCAGCTCTCGTTGTTCTTTGTGCTCTTTGCACTACCTTCCGGTTATCTTGGCAGCCGGATTGGGCGACGAGTAACGATCTTGATCGGGATCGTGATTATGACATTGTGTTTACTTCTTATGTACTTTACACCGGTTGCCACACTCACTACGGTTCTTACTACGCTACCAATTTTGGGTGAGGTACCTGTCATCGGTCTGATCCTGATGATAGTCGGGATTGGTTGGGCGTGTATAAATATCAACTCGCTTCCGATGGTGGTGGATATGACCACTGTGGCTTATCTGGGGACTTACACAGGGCTTTATTATTTGTTTTCGACCCTGGCAGCCATTGCTGGTCCGATCATCAACGGTTGGATCATTCAGCTCAGTGGGAAGGATTACAGCACGACGATGGTGGCTGCTCCGTTCTTCATGGTTTTAGCTTTCATCATGATGCTGGGTGTACGTCGTGGAGAGGCGGCTCCACTGCAGGGAGTTGGAGAGAAAATTAGCTGAGGATGTCCCCTCAATATCATGTGACATGATCCAGGCTTCTGATATTACGGTGCTTTATTGTGACTTCGCCCTGCTGGTAATTAATAAGCCTGCAGGGCTTTCCACCCTTCCGGATGGGTATAACCTCACCTTGCCTCATGTAAAAAGTATATTGGAGCAAGAACATGGGCGTTTATGGATTGTTCACCGCCTGGATAAGCAGACCAGCGGGGTGTTGCTTTTAGCCCGCTCAGCGCAAGCTCATCGTTCACTCAACACTCAATTCGAGCAGCACCTGACCTCGAAGATATACCATGCACTTGTCGAAGGCAACCCGGAATGGATAGAGAAGACTATAAACCTGCCTTTACGCCCGAATGGAGATCGCAGCCATCGCACTGTGGTTGATCATGAAAAAGGAAAACCTGCGCTCACTCATCTGAAGGCTCTGAAGCGTTTTGGAAATTATAGTTTGCTTGAAGCAATTCCTGAAACGGGCCGTACTCATCAGATCCGTGCCCATCTTTCATCGGAAAGCTTGGTCATCTTTGGGGACAAACTGTACGGTGGCAGGAAACATGATAATCCTTCGGAAATTGAAGCCCACGCTGTAGATTGTCTTGACCTGAGCAAAATATCCATGGAAGGAATGGGCCTGCATGCCAGATCCTTGGAGATAATCCATCCCAATTCCGGGCAGAGGATAAAATTTGAGGCAGCTTACCCCGCCTGGTGGGAAAATGCCCTGAAGTTATTACGGTCAACCAGCCTGTTTGAATAATGGCAGGATAGTTATTACACAATGGTGATAGCCTAACTCTTACCGCAAGCGCATAAATATCTCCTTCCCAAATTATTCTGGGCATGATATAATCCACGACCGCGCCGCCCCTGGCGGCTTTGTGTTGGTAATAGCAATCATCAAGGAATATTTTGAAAGGTGGATCACCATGAACGATCTAATGAAATCTGTCGAACAACCTGAAAATCCCAATATTCCCCAGCTAAATCCGGGAGACATGGTCAGCGTGCATATCCGTATTAAAGAAGGAAACACAGAGCGTATCCAGGAGTTTAGAGGCACGATTATTCGCAAAAGGGCGCGTGGAAACGATGCTACCTTTACCGTTCGCCGCATTGCCAGCAATGGCATCGGAGTCGAGCGGACCTTTCTTACTCGTTCGCCTCGCCTGGAAAAAGTGGTTGTCCAGCGACATTCACAGGTGCGTAGAGCAAAACTCTATCACCTGCGTGAGCGCACTGGGAAACATGCCAGGCTTAAACAAAAATTTACTGCCTGATCCATTTATAGTTTGGACTTATCTGGGTGCAGTGGCCGACGCTGCACCCTTTCTTTTTAACGTATAATTTGCATAGAAGCCATAATTGTAAACTTGTAAAATTTCTTAATTCATCATGCGGAGGAAACATGCCTCGAGCGATTTACTATAAAGGGAATGGGGAGCTATTGACTGAAATTGCTCCAAAAGACTATGTAGCTGCCCTGCAGGAAAAGGAAGGTGTTCTGTGGGTTGATTTTACTGGTGAGGAACCCGTGTCTTCAGAAAAAATCCTCTTAGAAACCTTTGGGTTTCATCATCTGGCGGTGGACGACGCGCTGCATGAAACCCATGTACCCAAAGTCGATGATTGGGAACAATATCTTTATATCGCCATGCATGCCATCAGTTATAGCAGCGGCGATGATGATATTGATGCCATCGAATTGGATATCTTCCTGGGTGAGAATTACATTGTCACCCATCATGACCTGCCCATACAAGCGCTCAACCGTGTTTGGGATATATGCAAAAAGGATGTCCGTTATTTTAAACGCGGTGCTGATCATGTGCTGTATGAGTTAACTGATGGCTTGATTGTCGATTATATGCATGTAGTGGAGGCACTAGACGAAGAGATTGAGCGGGTTGAAGATGTGGTGTTAGACCGGCCTACTCCATCGACAGTACAGCGCATTTTTACCCTCAAGCGCGCCACGCTCCATTTGCGCCGGGTGTTATCCCCGTTGCGGGAGGTTTTAAATAAGCTAGCCCGTGATGATTATGCTGTCATCGATGCCAAAGACCGCGTATACTTCCGCGATGTGTATGATCACATGGTCCGTTTGCACGATATCTCCGAAAGCTTGCGCGACCTGGTTGGTGGGGTTTTAGACACCTATCTCTCGGTAATCAATAATCGCATGAATGAGATCATGAAGACTCTCACCCTGATCACCACCCTGTTCATGCCTATTTCATTCGTGGTTGGTTTCTATGGGATGAATTTCTTCGCGCCAACATCGCAATTACTGCTTCCATGGACTGGTAACATTGCATTTGTTGTGATGATGATCATTGTTATTGGAACCCCTATAACGATGTTTTCCTGGATGCGGCGTCGTAGGTGGATGTAGATAGGAAGTAGGGATGTTGTAATGGAGGGTAGGATGACCCTGAGTCAGAGTGCCATGAAAGTTCAGCAAGCGCTAAGTGCAATCGGTTTGCAGCTGGAGGTGATTGAGCTTCCCGCTTCAACCCGTACATCAATAGAAGCAGCTCAAGCCATTGGATGTCAGGTGGGTCAAATAGCAAAATCGATTATATTCCAGGCTCTCACAAGCCATCGCCCTGTTCTGGTTATTGCCAGTGGACCCAACCGTGTCAGCGAGCAAATGATTGAAGACCTGATCGGAGAACCTATTGGAAAAGCCGATGCTGATTTTGTACGCCGGCGAACTGGATTTGTCATTGGCGGAGTGCCTCCCGTGGGGCATACCGAATGCCTGGAAACCTTCCTTGATCCGGATTTGTTGCAATATCACGAAATATGGGCTGCCGCCGGCACTCCGCATGCCGTTTTTCGCCTCACCCCTACTGACTTGCTGCGGATAACCGGTGGTAAAGTGGTGAATGTTACCTGAGAAGGAGTTTTGAATGTTTCATATAGGATTGGAAAATGGTACTGAAGGGCGGTCGCAAGCATGGGTGTTGGGGCATCCGGGTTGCTTCGCTTATGGCATAGATGGAGAAGCTGCCTTGGAAGCAGTCCCCGGGGCGATCCAGGATTATCGCAAGTGGATCGAGGCTCATACCTCTAAGAGCTGGCTGGATGAAGCTGACCTCGAGCACTTGGAGTACCGATTGGATGAAACCTGGGAATGCTATTCAATTGACCCAGATTATGAGCTGACCCAGGATGGCTACGAGGTAAATGCCTGGTTCCGACACGATTGGAAACCTTTAGGCATGCAAGATATTCAGCGGGGTCAAACCCTGCTTGAATGGGGTCAGGAAGAATTATTAAAGACGCTGAACGATTTAGACACACACACTCTCGAACGCACCTACCCTAAGGAACGCTGGAGCATTTCTGGAATACTCAAGCATATGGGTGGGGCGGAATGGTGGTACCTGGACCGGCTCGGACTGGCGTTTCCAAGGCAGGATGTGCCTGACGAGCCATTCCAGAGGTATGAGAAGGTACGCACCCACCTGGTTAGCATTCTACCTGGATTGATTGCTTCCACCAAGGTGGTTGGTGTTGGAGGTGAGTTTTGGAGCCCACGCAAGCTGTTACGCCGGGCAGTGTGGCATGAGTATGACCATATCGCCCATATCAAAAAGCTGCTATGAAGAGTTATGATTATGCCCAAAGATTTGGGGTAAAGTGGCTCACCTGGGATGATTTTGCCAACCTGGCAAGGTATTTTGCCGAGTTTCTGGAACCGTTTCAACCTCAAATCATCCTCGGTATTTCTCGGGCAGGACTGTTCCCAGCCACTGCAGTAGCTTGTAGTTTACGCTGTGAATTTTTCCCTGTTCGCCTGACCCGGCGAGAGCATGATGTTGTAGTTTATGAAAAACCCGTATGGAGGATCCCCGTTCCAGTGGAAGTGGAAGGAAAGATCGTAGTGGTGGTGGATGAAATTGCAGACACTGGACAGACATTAGCCATGGTAGCGGAAAGCGCTTCTGCATTGGGAGCCTTGCAGGTAGTAACTGCTAGCCTGGTAGCCCATTCTTGGGCTGACCCCGCTCCGCATGTTTCAGCCCTGGTGAGTGACGAATTTATCATCTTTCCTTGGCATCAGCAGGTGCTGGTAGGTGGGAAATGGATCATCCATCCGGAAATTGAGGCTGGTCTAAAAGCTCAATCCTGATGCTTCAAGGTTTAATGCTATAATATTTCCTCTTTATTGGTATTAAAGGACGAACTATGGCAATTGATCGCTACGGACGAAGAATACATTATTTGCGTATCAGCCTGACTGATCACTGCAACTTAAGATGTTTGTACTGTATGCCAGATGAGATGGTCTTCCAGCCGTCAGCGGAGCTGATGCAGGATGATGAAATCCTCACCCTGGTTAGGTTATTTACCGGATTGGGATTCGATAAGATTCGCCTGACCGGTGGCGAGCCCACAATCCGTGCAAATGTGGTTGAGTTAGTACGGCAGATTGCTGACACTCCCGGAGTGAACACCTTGACGATGACTACCAACGGTGTCCTGCTCCCTAAATTGGCGTTCCCACTGGCAGAGGCTGGCGTGCAGCGGGTGAATATCAGTCTGGATACCTTGGATCCGGAAAAATTTCACACCCTCACCCGTTGGGGTTCATTGGAGGACGTCTGGTCTGGCATTCAAACAGCCGAAAGGGCGGGATTGACTCCCATCAAGATCAATGCAGTGGTAGTGCGCGGCTATAACGAAACGGATATGGCTGACCTGGCACGTCTCACCCTGGAACATCCCTGGCAGGTGCGCTTTATTGAGCTGATGCCTTTCGGACAAATTAATGAGTTTCAGTCGGGTCAGTTGGTGAGTGCTTCTGAAATGCGTCTCTTCATCGAATCAAACGTGGGTCCGTTGGAGCAAGTCGATGGTGGTGAGCTGGATGGGGAAGCTCGTATTTTCCGCTTACCGGAAGCATTGGGGGATATTGGATTTATCTCCTCGGTGAGTGCACCTTTCTGCCATTCCTGTGCAAGAGCACGTCTGACTTCAGATGGACGCCTGCGCCTGTGCCTGTTACGGGAAGGCGAAGTGGATTTGCTTGGACCTCTGCGGTCAGGAGCCACCTTGGGGGAATTAAGACGGCTCATTATGGATGGCCTGTGGTTTAAACCATGGGGTCATGGTTTAGCGGAAGGCATTGTCCCCCTCAATCGAGAGATGAGTGAAATTGGTGGTTAGACGGTCTTCATTAAAGTAACACAAACCCGAAACCCCACGCTAAAATAGCTCCCATCAGAGAACAGCCAAAATTCACCACGTCATTATTGACCCAAGACCAGCCTCGTACCTGGTTTGTGTGCGTTCCACATGTGTGGAGCGGGTGACGTTCAGTCTCTTTACTGCATGTCGGGCACCAGAAAATGGCTTGGATGGTAGCGCCAAGGACTGAGTCGAATAATGACCCTACCAGTCCGGCAAGGACAATGATAACAAGGTGGGAAAACCAATCAGGTGTCGGATAAAACACCACCGCCATGATAGCAATCAATGCTGCACCACCTGTAGCTGCTAATGTACCGATGAGGGTAATCCCTCCAGAAGTGCCTCGCTCAACCTTATTCCAGCTGGTGATCACACGAGGTGGAACAGGGCTCAGTACACCCAATTCTGTTGACCACGTGTCAGCATTCACCGCGGCCATAGCCCCTGCAAATGCCAGCCACAGCCATTCAGATTGAGGTTGTATGGAATATGCAACTGCCAGTAATGCTCCCAGGCCTCCATTTGCCAATACCTGTCCCCAATCACGCTGGCTGCCTTTGGAGAACTTCTCAGCTAGCCCAGCTTTACGTTTACTAAATGACCGGGTTAGGATGCTGGACGAGATGAAAAAAGATAGCAATAAGATTGCCCAGGGCACGCCTCCTAGTCCGAAGGTCAAACCACCGGTTATCGCTGCAGCCAAGGCTCCACTCCGAGAAAGGGAGCCAGCCCGCCATGCGAGCAGTGCGATGATGATTGCCAGTAGGACGCCGATGATCAGTTGCATGCGAAATATCTGTTTGAACTACGTAGCTTGAAGAATATAGTATACCCCGCCATAGAATAGCAGGCTGGTAAGCGCACTGCTTGCCCACATCAGGTACCCAAGAGATTTTGTATCTGCTCTTCGGTAAAAGAACAAGCCTAACAATAGATCCGTGATGAAAAAGAAGGTATTTAAGACTGGGAGTAATAAAAGCCGGATCCCGGGAACAAGGTCAACAGGCGAACCGTATGTATTTAGCCTTAAAATTATTTGGGGGTGGCTGGGTATACTCAGGCTAACCCAAAGGATCAAGCCCAATGCCAACAATGCGCTGGTGATCAGTAATATTCGTGCTGGGCGATCTGCCCACGAACGTGAGAGAAAGAAGGTTGGAAAATCGGAAACGGATTCGATGGGTGTCAGCGAGCCATATTCCGATAGCGTGCGGTAAGTATGTATGAACTCAATCGGATCAGCTGGTGATATAGCGAATGTTCGTTCAGGGGTGGCAATCATCACCAGGTTTGCTTCATTGGCAGCAAGGAACTCAACGACTGTTCCATCCCTCTGCGGGTGAACTCCAAATACTGCGCCAGGTAGCCGGAAAAAAGGCTTATGCAGCCTCACCTCATTTTGGTCAACGGATCTCACCCCATTCACGTGATTAATTGGGATTTCTTCCCGACGTAATCCCCAATGCAGGCTAATGCCATCACGCGCCAGGGTGTATCTTGCCCTTTGAAGAGCATACATTCGGTAAATGAGAACCGGGATGAAAGCAATGGCAAAAAGAGCTCCTAACAAATAAATCAGGAATGTCGGTCCACTTTCCGCCACGGATGCCTGCCACAACCCAATCACGCCGATCATGGAAAGTAAGAGCACTACCACTCCATGCACAACGTTTCCCTTCCGGCGGGGCGGACGAAAAATAAATACCTCTCTCACGAGAGGTATTATAGTCGAGTTTGACAGCCGAGAGGTTAGCTCGCGGCGTAAGGTGCGTGCTGTTTACTTGATGCCGTATACCACATTGACTGCCACGGATAATGTCAACTGTCCGGGTGAGATAGGCACGCCTTCTCCACCCCCACCCCCACCCATACGAGCCATTTTACTGTCATAATATACCGGCACTGGGGCACTGCTGTAATAACTAATGGAGTGCACCTCACCCAGCCTGACTCCAGCTGCACTGGCAAGCTGCTCAGCCTGCGCTTGAGCATCCACCATGGCTTGATCTCGACCGGATGCCATTGCAGCTTCTTTGTCCTGAACATCGAAAGTGATACCGTAGATACTGTTGGCACCTGCACTTATGGATGCATCCAGGATATCGCCGATTTTTGTGATATCTCGCACGGTCACATAAACGGTGTTATCTGCCATGAAGTATATGCCAAGAGATTCACCTGTTGGAGTGAATTTTTCCTGTTGATAGACGCTAAAGTTTGTGGTTTTGATATCTTTGTCTTCAACGCCCTGGCCTTTGATGGCATCTATGACCGCCTGGGTCTGTGAATTGTTGGTTGCTACAGCGGCTTTGGCGGTCTCAGCTTCGCTGTGAACTCCAATGGATACATAGGCAATGTCCGGAACCAGGATGACCTCAGCATTGCCGGTGACGTTGATGGTCCGTGGTTGAGTCTGTCCCAATTGGACGGATGCACTGCAGGCGCTTAAAACTACGGCTGCAATAAGAAGTAGTGTGGGTATTACTAATTTTGTACGCATTGTTACCTCCATGTAACTTGTTTTGTTTTATAAAGACGACAGATCCTGGAATAAAGTTCCTGAAAGTAAATCTGTGTAATTCCTGTAGATAAAAAAATCGAAAACACGGCACCACCACACTGGGTGAAGCCTAGAAAAAAATCATTTCCATTGTTATGGATGAGTGAATTTAATTGACCTTACATTATTCCCGGCTGGTGGTGATGAAGATCATTGGGCGACGTTTAGTCTCGTTGTAGATGTAACTCATTAGTGTGTTTCGCAAGTCTTCTTTTAGATCTCCGTTGCCCCGCCGCACTGTCTCGCGGATCAGCTTGCTCATCCCAGCGATCAGCACATCGGCATCGCGAATAATGATAAAGCCGCGGGTAATAATCTCCGGTTCCTCCCGTAGCTGTGATGTATTGCGATCGATTGCCAGGTTAATCAGGACGATCCCATCACGCGCCAGGGCTTCTCGCTCCCGTACCACGCTGGGACCGATATCTCCAACCCCAGCACCATCCACGAAAACATACCCGCCTGGCACGCGCTCACCAAGGTTCATGATCCCATTGACAAATTCGATCGTGTGGCCGTTCTCGATTGTTGCCACGTTTTCAGCTGGTATTCCAAGCTCGCGCGCCAGGGCTGCATGCTGGTGAAGGTGGCGCAGTTCACCATGGATCGGGAGGAAATGCTTGGGCTTAACCAGATTGATCAATAATTTCTCTTCCTCCTGGCTGGCATGTCCGGAAACATGCACTGGTGCAATGGCATCATAAATGACGCTTGCACCACGCCTAAAAAGTCGGTTAATAGTGCGATGCACGCTCTCCTCATTACCTGGGATTGGATGCGATGACAAAACCACAGTGTCCCCCATCTGGAGGTCAAACTGGCGGTTGGTTCCGGTTGATAACCTGCCAAGGATAGAGGATGGTTCACCTTGAGAGCCAGTGCACATGAGCACGACTTCGTTGGGTTTCATCTTCATTGCTTGTTCTACGCTGATCAACAGGTTGTCTGGAATATCAAGGTAGCCAAGCTTACGAGAGATGCGGGCGTTCTCATTCATGCTGGTGCCAACGAATGTCATCTTTCGGTCATGGTTGATGGCAATATTCGCTACCTGTTGCATGCGCGAGATGACTGAGGCAAACGTAGCAACGATGATCCGCCCGGGTGCAGTGCGGAATACCTGGTCGAGCGCTGGTTCAATCACCCTCTCTGAGGGTGTCCAGCCGCGTTTATCCGCGTTAGTCGAATCCGCCATGAGCAATAACACACCCCGACCTGAGAATTCCCCCAGCTTGGCAAAATCAGTTGGCCAGCTATCCACCGGGGTGTGGTCGAATTTAAAGTCACCGGAATGGATGATCAAACCTTCCGGTGTGTCAATCCCCAATCCCACCCCATCAGGGATCGAGTGGCACACGTGGAAGAATTCAATCTTGAATGGACCGATTTGAACCATCTCCCCTGCTTGAACGGTATTCAGGCTTACCTGGTTAAGCAGCCCCCCACGTGAGAGTTTAAGTTCCACCAGGCCGCGCGTCAGAGGTGTGGCATAAATGGGTGCTTGAATCTGTTCCATCACATGGTGGATAGCGCCCGTATGGTCCTCATGACCGTGGGTGATGATGATGCCACATACATTCTGAGGCTTATCCAGCAGGTATTGAAAATCTGGGATGATATAGTCAATCCCCAGCATGTCGTTTTCGGGAAACATCAGCCCGGCGTCGATGACAAGGATATCCTTACCATATTCGACCGCCATCATGTTCTTGCCGACCTCTCCTAAACCGCCCAGGGGGACGATGCGAAGTTTTTTATCACTCATATTTATTGTCATTCTCTAGTAAAGTTTAGGGTGGAGACCCACCGAATTGTTTGGTAATAATCGCCATTTTCATTGTAGCATGCAGGCTCGGATTTTGTAAAGCAAAGATGAACGTGGGGCGTACGAGCAGAGGATGAAAGCACCAGGTGTTATCTTGAGTTAAGCTGTGTTTCCAACGCGTGCTTCACCTGGGGCCACTCTTCCGGTAGCAGGCTGAACACAACCGAATCACGGATGGTGCCATCCGGTAAGATCATATGATTACGCAATACCCCCTCTTTAACCGCGCCGATGCGCTCCAATGCATGGATCGAGCGTAGGTTACGTGCATCTGCTTTGAACCACACCCGGATGCACTTTAATTTCTCAAACGCATGCTGAAGTAATAAGTATTTACACTCCGTATTGACCATCGTGCCTTGATAATCCAGTCCGTACCAGGTACCACCAATTTCAAGCGAGCGGTTGGGTGGATCGATATTCAGGTAGCGTGTGCATCCGACAGCTTCCCCAGAAGATAGATGGATCACCGCAAATGGCAGGTCAGTTCCTAGCGCTTGCAGGTCGAGCAGCTCTCGCACCCAGGTGGCTAATTGCTCTTCGGACTCGATCTTCCCGTAACGCATAAAACGCCAGATCTTCGACTCCAGGCCCACCTTTGCCAGGCTGGCTACATGCGCCTCCGAAAGTGGCTCAAGCCGCACAACTTTACCCATTAATGTAACTGGATCGACCTTCATGCGGCTTTTCTGCTCGGAATAATTTCCTGCTAATGTTAGGTTGGTTTGGCTGGTCTTAAGTGCCTTCTTCCCACGAGTTGAGATATTTTACCTGCTCGGGTGATAGCACATCGATTTTTACGCCCATGGCGTCCAGTTTCAGGCGGGCGATCTCATGGTCGATTTCTTCTGGAACACCGTAAACTTTCTTTTCCATCTTTTCAGCGTTTTTGACCATGTATTCAACGCTGAGTGCCTGGTTGGCAAACGACATATCCATCACACTGGCGGGATGCCCTTCAGCAGCAGCCAGATTGATCAGACGTCCTTCACCCAGCAGATTGATCCTGCGGTCGTCTTCCAATACGTACTGTTCTACAAATGGGCGCACCAGGCGTTTTTCCTTGCTCATTTTTTCGAGAGCCGGGATGTTGATCTCCACGTTGAAGTGCCCTGAGTTGGCGACAAGCGCTCCATCTTTCATGACCTCGATATGCTGTTGGTCAATCACATTCAGGTCTCCGGTCACGGTGACAAAGATATCACCAATTTTAGCGGCTTCCTTCATCTCTAAAACCCTGAAACCATCCATTACGGCTTCCAACGCAGGCAGTGGGTTGACTTCGGTGACGACCACATTAGCACCCATCCCACGCGCACGCATGGCCAGGCCTCGCCCACCCCAGCCATAACCGGCGATAACGAAGACTTTACCTGCTAGCAAGACATTGGTGGCACGCACGATTCCATCAATCGTGGATTGGCCCGTGCCATAGCGATTATCAAAGAAATGCTTGGTCTGAGCATCGTTTACCGCAATGACAGGGAATTTCAACGCTCCATCGGCAGCCATGGCGCGCAGCCGGATCACACCCGTGGTGGTCTCTTCCGTCCCGCCCATCACGTTCTTGAGCAGGTCACGGCGTTCCTTATGCAGCGTGCTCACCAGATCCGCCCCATCGTCCATGGTGATGTTTGGGGCATGGTCAAGGGCAGCCTGGATGTGCTTGTAATAGGTGACGTTGTCCTCACCTTTGATAGCAAAGGTGGGCACTTCGTAAATGTTAACCAGGGCAGCCGCCACATCGTCCTGGGTGGAGAGGGGATTTGAAGCGGTAATAACCAGGTCAGCACCTCCCAGGTGGAGGGTCTGTGCCAGGTTAGCGGTCTCCGTGGTGACGTGCAAACAGGCTGACATGCGTACGCCTTTAAGCGGGCGCTCCTTGGTAAATCGCTCGCGGATCAGGCGTAGGACGGGCATCTCACGCTCCGCCCAATCGATCCGTCTACGCCCACCTTCAGCCAGCTTGCTGTCTTTAATGTCATAATTGTTCATATCAATCTCCCAATTCCTTGATCGTATTCCTTGGTTATTTATTCAGTAATCTGTCTAACTGCCCCCGGTCATCAAAGATTTGCCTGAAGCGCTTGATGAATTCCTCTAGGGTATAGGTATGTCCTTGGGTGCCTTCCTGCTCCAGGCAGTAAGTCGCTGCCAGGGTGCCCATTTGCGCACAAGTTTCCAGCTCCAGATTGTGGCTGTACCCAGCCAGGAAACCCCCGCGATACGCATCACCCACACCTGTGGGTTCAACCATTGGTGCAGGTTTTACAACCGGGATGCGATATTCCTTTTCCTTGGAATATACGATCGACCCATGCCTTCCGCGCGTCACTACCATGAACTTTAGATGTTGCAACATATCCTGGGAGGTCATCCCGGTTATTTTCTGGACCAGTCCAAATTCGTAGTCATTAACAAAAAGTGCCAGGCTACCTTCTATGCCTGTACGCAACTCCTCCCCGGTCAGGCGCACGATTTGCTGGCTGGGATCGTAAAGGTAGGGGAATCCCAATTCGCGACATTCAGCCACATATAGCTTCATCGCCTCAGGGTCATTGGGTGAAATCACCACCAGGTCAGGCCGTTTGCCTTTCCAATCCTTGAAAGAAAGCTGGGAGGCATATCCCATGGCGCCTGGGAAGAAGCTGGCAATCTGGTTGTTTGACCGATCCGTGTTGCAAAAAAAGGATGCCGTGACCACACCTGCGACGACCTTCATCATGGATGTATCGATACCTTTATTTTCCAACCATGTGCGGTATTCTGCAAAGTCTTCCCCCACGGTGGCCATGACATGTGGCTTTTCCCCCAGCAAAGCCAGGGTGTAGGCGATGTTAGGTGCAATTCCTCCCTGGCGTTTTCTAAAGGAGTCAACCAGAAAAGACAGGCTGATGCAATCCAGCTTGTCCGGCAGGATATGGTCCCGGAAATAACCCGGAAAGGTCATTAAATAGTCAAAAGCTACGGAACCTGTGAGTATGATATCCATCGAATCTTCCTGCACAAAAAGACGCCCTCGTGCGAGAGCGCCGGGATTATTTGAAGGCTATTGAGTTTAACAT
>Ga0154666_1170_pt2 | contig 14774 bp, 13 predicted proteins | sample Rifle2008BG13ft_FD_116095 | JGI IMG/M metagenome (GOLD analysis project Ga0154666, IMG submission 116095) | Chloroflexi bacterium RBG_13_50_21 | reverse complement strand
CCAGCGCAGAAGAGAATCCGGATAAGCCATCTAAGGGTTCAGGCCTTGGAGGCGGTGGTGGAGGACGCATCCTTTCACGCCCGGTAGCTGTTGTTGTAGCCTCGTCTGAGGGTGTTCGTGTGGAACCAGTGGTAGATACCACCAAGATCGGTCTGGCAGCGTTGACCGCGGTGGGTTTCATGGTCGGAATGATGTTTCGCATGAGCAGCAGGAGGCATTCTTTGCCTTCTATCGAAGAATAGAGCTTATTTGCATATATATCTTCTGAGGGTATAACAATCCGGGTAGTTATTTACGCCAGCTAGGCTATCCGGCTCACCCTCAGCAACCAGGGGGTTCAATTAATCATTGGGTGTTTAGATCCACGCAGATCGTTCTATGTGGGATTGAATTTCACGCCCCCAACCTGATTTCGCAAAGGTTGGTCAGATGTTTTGAGCAATCCATACCTGCGCACCGGGTGCTAATGCTGGTATGTGGAACACCCCGTTCTGTCCACGCGCATGCTGGTGAGTAAATAGCTCCTCGAACTCCATCCCATCGGGAATGTCTCCGTGAGAGACCGTGACGGGCCCGCCAGGCCGGGGATTGTTAATCTGCCCGGATGTGGAAGTTTTCTGCATCCGTCGGGTTAAATTTATGGTATCCACTAATGTTATACCAGCAAGTAGTATGAGAGAATGCCGCAATCTGGTAAAATAAATATTGTAAAATGAGTAAACCAATGCATAACCTAAGTAAATTTCGGTGAGATATCAATTCAATTAATCGCCCGAGGAGGATTTATGGATATACAGACATCTGAATTCAAGCGTTGCACCGTAGTCAAAACCAGCGGTCGGATTGACGGATCCAACGCTCAGGAATTGGCACAAGCCCTCAAAGCTGTTACGTCAAAAGGCAACTACAACATCGTTTTTGACATGAGCGAGGTCAAATTTGTAGCCAGCGCAGGGTGGTGGGTTTTGATCGATACCCAAAAGACGTGTAAACCGAGTGGCGAGCTGGTTTTGGTTAAAGTTGATAAAGGAATCCAAGACTCGCTCAACCTGGTTGGCATGGGTTCTTATTTTTGCATCTTTGATGATGTCACTGCTGCAGTGGGGAGTTTTTAACCAGAATAATGTCGACCCAACGATTTTCTTGTAGTCTCAATAATCTCGAAAAGATTTGCGATTACATCTCTTGCTGTGCTAATGATGCAGGCTTGACCGAAGCAGAAGTATATGCTGTCCAGCTGGCGGTGGATGAAGCTGCAACGAACATCATCGAGCACGGATATGGTGAGGAATGTCCCAGCAGGATTGACATATCTTGCGAGATTCTGGAGGATGGCTTGAAGGTTGTGATTTATGACGATGCCCGACCGTTCGATCCTACAACGGTTCCAGAACCGGAGATAAAAGTTTCTCTGGAGGAGATTAAGCCGCGTGGATTAGGGATTTTCTTTATGCGTAAAATGATGGATGAAGTGAAATATGAATCCAGCCCAGATAAAGGTAACACACTGACGATGATCAAACATCATCATCAATAAATAACCTCTAAAAATTGCCTGCTACGATATTCTTAGCAGGCAATTTATTTTTGCTCGTTGTCCCTTCCCAGGATCACCAGGGTTATATCATCAAAGCGAGGTGCATCACCCACAAAGCGATGCACTTTATCCAGGATTCTTTGTTGGATTTCTTGAACCGTTCTGCCAATATTTTGTTGGACGGTGTTCACAATAATTTTACGATCGATAAATTCTCCATTATTGTTTTGTGCATCCGTCACACCATCGGTATACAGCAAAAGTATTTCACCGGGCAATATTTGTATTTCATCTTGTGTCCAGTCATTTTCCTCATCGATACCAAGCGGCATGCCGGTATTGTTTAATGTTTTTAAACCTTTACTTCCTAGCAATAACGGTGGGTTGTGCCCGGCATTTGCATAATGGAGCAAACCGCTGACTGGGTCAAGTACAGAGAAAAATACAGTGACGAACAGATTGGCACGGGCGTTTCGTAGAATATGCTGATTTGCAGTTTTTAGCACCCGTGCAGGGTCGCGATAGTATTCGGTGGCAAAGGTGCGGATCAACGTATTGCTTAATGCCATATATAAAGCCGAACCCAATCCCTTATCTGCAACGTCGGCGATCAAGATACCAAGCTTTCCATCTGGCAGATGAAGAAAATCATAAAAGTCACCTGCGATCTGCCGGGCAGGCTCGAGCGTTGCAGTAAGCTGCCAACCCGGCAGCTGCGGGATGGTTTCAGGTAAAAAACTGGCCTGGATCGAGCGTGCCAGGGCGAGTTCCTGAAGTGTTTTCTCCATAGCCAGGGTGCTTGCATATACTTGGGTTTGGTGAAATGCCGATGCAACTTGTGCTGCAAGAGATTGCACTGCCGGAAGCTGTCGGCGGATTGTGCGAGCATCCCAGGGTAAGTTCAAAGTTTGCAGCTCGATGAAAACTTCACCTATCGGCTGATCATTTTCCACATCATTGATCGGGCACAAAATGATGGGACCCGAAAGCGAAATAGCAAGATCCCAGGGTAGACTTTTACCAGGCAAAGAATAATACGCCTCTTTTTTTTCACACAGCCAGTTCCATGCAAGCTGGTGATTAAATGACGTGGTTGCAGGTTCCTGGATGAGGGTGCCACTGGATTCTGTCCATATCAGAATTACCTGTGAAGCAAACATGGATGACACGTGTTGTTTCAGTATAGCCGAAAGCTCCGACCCATCTGGTGGCGCATCAAGGATAGCCCTGCCCAATTTTTCCAATTGTTCAATCTGGTTGGATTGCTGGCGCGAATACTCTGCCGCCTGACTTAGCCGGCGGGCTAAAAAAGCCACCAGCAGCAGACCAATCATCATATACAGGAATTCCGGTAAACCTTCCCTGACGTAAATACCCGCCGCCAGGATTCCGAAAGGATTCGCCAAAGCTGGCAAAGAAATGGCCATCCAGAAGAAAGAAATCGCGGGTTGGGAGGGTGTATGCAGTACATTTTTCAATGACCAGATCACATAAGTGATATAGCCGGAATAGACAATGAACATCCCAATAAATTGGATGATGACGGCTAATAATGCCGGAGCAATTGAGCTCATAGAGTAATCCCTGATTGGGATCACCCCTCCCACCGCCCGATAAGCCACCAAAGCGATCAAGGTAGCCAACAAATCTGAGGCCAGGTCCGCAGAGAGCATCCTGGCGCGATTCCAATAAGATTGGGTTGAGCGCTCACGATAAATGTATGTTGAATAGATCAAAATATTCCAGATGACTTTTAGCCATAAAGCTGTGGGGCCAAGCAAAAGAATAGCTACCCATACTGCAAGTCCATCCATGGTGCCATCTGAATTCGCATACCCACCCGTCCTGATCTCGGTGATAAAGAAGAACCGCAGGTGGTTAAATAGATATAAAATGACCCCCATCAGCAGATAGACCATCCATTGCTGGCGAATGGATTCCCAGCTGGACACGCGTATCAGCCAGACCAATCCGATCACGGCTAGCGGAAATGTATACAGAAAAGTCAGCACATCAGCTGTGCCGCTCATCCTCTGTTGCCCGCTTAAGTTCTCCAGGTCGGGACGCAGCTTTTTTGCCAGCTGATAAATTGTATCGTTCATGAATCAGGATATCCCATGATTTCCATTAAAACCAATGACACTCGAACCTCAACTCATTCAATTTATTCTAATGATAATACCTTACCGATAAACTCCATCCTAGGCGAAAATTATAACTGATGCATCGGTAAACCAGGTTAGCACATGATAAGCAACTGAGAATTCATAATTTTTCGATATTTTCGAATAATTATAGTCGCTTGCCAACGGAACCTGAGAAAACAAGAACCCGGCTCGTAGGCAACCGGGATCGAATTGTTGATCAATTAGATTCCTGCTTCGTCAGAAGGTTAACAGCACCGCTTTAGAAGCCAGGTTCAGTAAGGGTCCAGCAACCAGCGAAAGTAAAACGACCAGTACTGCAGCTGCTGCTGCAGTGAATTGCACCCAGAATTCAGTTCGTGCGACCGGCTCACCTTCACGCATATACATAATAACAATGACACGCAGATAGTAGTAAGCCGAGATCAAAGAGGTGAACACTCCGATCAGTGCCAGACCCAGATAGCCTCCTTCTATCACGGTGCGGAACAGGTAAAACTTCCCCATGAAACCCAAGGTAGGCGGGACACCCGTGAAGGAAAGCATGAAAACAGCCATCGAGGCTGCCAACAGCGGATACTTGCGAGCCAGCCCGGCGTAATCATCCAACGCCAGGCCTTGACCCTCCGCTTTCTCAAGTGCAATGACCACTGCCCAGGCTCCAAAACTGGTTAAAGCATAAGCTACCAGATAGAATAAAGCCGCACTAACGGTATGCGAATTTAATGAAGTTTTTCCATAGGGTACAAGTGCCATCATTATGTAACCCGCATGGGCGATGCTTGAGTAGGCCAGCAGGCGTTTAATGTTGCTTTGTGCAATGGCTACCACATTCCCAAGGAACATGGTCAGAGCCGAGATTGCCCACAGGATCATCGTCATATCTGTGGAAAGGATGGGAAAAGCAGAAATAAAAATTCGTAATAAGGCAGCAAACCCACCGGCTTTGGCTCCCACCGACATGAAAGCAGTGACTGCAGATGGTGCACCATGATAGACATCCGGGGTCCACATGTGAAATGGCACAGCCGCTACTTTGAATCCCAGCCCCACCAGGATCAAAGCTGCGCCTATGGTAAGCAATGGTAGATTGGCGATACCTATTCGAATGGTGTTGAAGATTTCTGAAAGATTGGTAGTGCCGCTTGCCCCAAAAACCAAAGCTATGCCAAATACTATAAACCCGCCTGAGAAGGCACCCATCAGGAAATACTTGAGCGAGGCCTCCTCCGATTCCACCCTTGGGCGGGCAAAACCTGCCAGCACATACAACGGGATGGAAAGAAGCTCAAGGGCAAGGAAGACCACAATCAGGTCATTGGCTTGCGACATTAACATCATCCCGCTGATGGAGAACATGAGCAAAACATAATACTCACCTCGTTCGATCTCCATACGCTTGATGTAATCGTATGCCAGGGCGATCCCGGCTAACCCACTGCCCAGGAACAAGATGTTCAAGAAGAATGAAAAGCCATCCCTGATAACCATGCCGTTGAAGCCAGCCGTGGCTTGGTTGACCTGCAAAATGGTCAACACCATGCTTAAAAGTATGCCTACTGCGGCGAGCAGTGCAGTCCATCCTTTATGTCCTTTGGGGATGAACAGGTCCACAAGCAGCAGAACACAACTCCAGCCAATTAAAACAGCCATGGGAAGGACTACATTCATGTTGTGCAACAGATCAGTTAAGCTCATTCCTCAATCTCCTGCCAACCGTCTGCACCAAATCGGAAAAATGGTTCTGAGCACAGGAGCTCGATAATCCTAAATACAGGATGCAGTGTTTCTACCATCATGGTATACCTGCAGCAGCCGCCGCCTGAATAATATTCACCAGCTTACCCACCGCTGGCTCCATGATGGTAAAGAACAGCTTCGGGTAAAGGCCAATCCAGAAAATTAATATTAATAACGGTACGAGAGTCATAATTTCGCGCCAGTTTATATCCTTGAGAGGCTTGTTCTCTTCCTTATCCAGGGGTCCGAGGAATAATTTCTGGAACATAAACAGCAGGTAAATCGCGGCCAGGATGATCCCTGCCGTTGAAAGACCAGCGAACCAGGGTGAGACAAAAGCTGAGCCGAATGAGCCAAGCAGGATGGTGAATTCACCCACGAAACCGTTCAGACCGGGCAGACCCATGGATGACAGCATCACAATCAGGGTTAGAGCCCCATAGATGGGCATGACTTTCCACAATCCGCCAAACGCATTCATCTCACGCGTGTGACGCCGCTCATAGATCATCCCGACGATAAGGAACAATGCACCCGTGCTCAAGCCGTGGTTGACCATCTGCAGGATGCCACCTTCAATACCCTGGGCATTGAGGGCAAACAAACCCAGCATCACAAACCCAAGGTGGCTCACCGAGGAGTAAGCTACCAGTTTCTTGACATCCTTTTGCGCATATGAGACAGCTGCGCCATACAGGATGCCGATTGTGGCCAGCCCCGCCATCCATGGAGCCAGCTTGACCGCCGCACTTGGAAACATTGATAGGTTGAAGCGCAGGAATCCATAGGTACCCAGCTTTAGCAAAACACCTGCCAGGATCACCGAGCCAGCCGTTGGTGCTTCAACATGCGCATCGGGCAACCATGAATGCAGCGGCCACATGGGAACCTTGATGGCAAAGGCAGCGGCAAAAGCAAGGAATAGCCAGAATTGAATGCTTGCTGGAATGCTGCCTTTTGAGATAAGATCGGTTACCGAGAATGTCCCCTGGTTGATGCCCAGCCACAAAATCGCCAGCAGCATGAGGATGGAGCCAGCCATGGTATACAGGAAGAACTTCAGGGCGGCATACATGCGGCGTGGCCCACCCCACATCCCAATAATGAAATACATAGGCACCAGGCTGAATTCCCAGAAAATATAGAATAAGAACAAATCCAATGACACGAAGACTCCCACCATACCCAATTCCAACAGCAGGAAGAAGATCATAAATTCTTTCACCCGGTCATCAATCGCTGACCAGGTCGAAAGGATTGAAAGTGGAGTCAACAGGGTGGTGAGCATGACCAATAAAACGCTCAGACCGTCCACACCCATGTGGAAATTGATGGTCCAATTGACAAACTGGAACCAGGGTGTGTTGATCTCCATCTGCATATCAGGGTTTCCGACCTGGAAATACGTCAGCATGACCACTGAAATGGCGAAGGTTGCTGTTGAAGTAAGCAAGGCGACCCAACGAATGGCATTCTTCCATTCAGGTTTCAAGAAGAGGATCACCAGGACGCCTACCAGGGGTAGAAAGGTCGTTAGGGTAAGTGGATGGAGTACTAAGTTCATGTCTGTTCCTCGGTTGCAAAGTAGCATTCTGCGGTTTGATTACAACCGCAGTCTATCCTAAACGCAGGATCAAATACCCAATAATGAAAATTACACCGATAAAAATTGAGAGGGCATACGTGCGCACGTATCCAGACTGCAATTTTCGCATCTGGGTTGCCAGCTCCTTAAAGCCATCACCCATGAAATTGGCGATTCCATCGATCAAACCCAGATCGATTGGGCCAGATAGGATTCGTGTCAGCCCATTAAAACCCCTGACCAGGATCGTATCGTGGAAGAAGTCGTGCCAGAAATCCCAATCCACTTTTTCAGCCAGGAATTTGGCAAGCCACTGATAGGGCTTAATCACCAGGTACCCATAAAACTCATCCACCCAATATTTATTCTCAAGCAGGGTGAAAATCGGTCCGATGATGGAGCGAAGTGGGTCATCCGGGCGTTGATTAAGCGGCAGCTTCTGCATCGCCTGAGTGCGGCGCATATACAGATACCATGCCAGGACAATTGCCCCCAGCGCGATGACCGATGACAGGATCGCGACAACGATATTAAAACCACCTACCGTTGCAGCTTCACCACCCGATACGCCTTCCGCCACCGCCTGAATGGTGTGTTCCAGCCAGGTTGTAAAAGTGTGAAAAGTGGGGAAATTCAGGAAACCGCCAATGATGGATAACAATGCCAGCACGATCAAGGGGATTGTCATTATCGCCGGGCTCTCTTCAGCATGCGCGGCAGGTTCCGAGCGCGCCTTCCCGAAAAACACCATGAATATCTGGCGCCCCATATAAAAAGCAGTGAAGAAAGCCGCAATAATCAGCAGTATATAGATCGCAGGATTTAACACACTGGCTTCTGCTAATATCTCATCCTTCGACCAAAAACCTGCCAGAGGGACGATGCCTGCCAACGCCAGTGCACCAACCAGGTAGACCCAGAAAGTCGTCTTCATCCTGTGGCGCAGACCCCCCATGTTACGCATGTCCTGAGGGTCGAAGTGCGCCTCATGCTTCATCCGTTTACGCAGGTTGGGGTCCTGTTCCACCTCATGCTCGCCTCGCTCAACACCTTGGATAACTGAGCCGGCGGAAAGAAAGAGCAGGGCTTTGAAAAAGGCATGCATAACCAGGTGGAACATGCCAGCCACGTAGGCTCCCATGCCCACCGCGGCTACCATGAAACCCAGCTGGCTGATGGTTGAATACGCCAGCACCTTTTTAATATCATACTGTGCCACGGCAATCGTCGCCGCGAACAGTGCTGTTACCGCGCCGATGATCGCCACCCAGTTTTGAGCCACTGGAACGAGGCTGTACATGGCATGCGATCGCGCCACCAGGTACACACCGGCAGTGACCATCGTAGCGGCATGGATCAGGGCTGAAACCGGCGTAGGGCCTGCCATTGCATCTGGCAGCCAGACGTAGAGCGGCAGCTGGGCAGATTTGCCCGTCACACCTAACAGCATAAAGAGCGTGATAGCAAGGATTGCCGATTGCGGCACCTGTGAAGCAAGATTAGCCACACTATCAAAATCAAAGGAAAAAACACCATTTGCGGTCAGGGGTTGGAAGTATTTAAACATCAGGAAGGCTGCGATGAGAAAACCGAAATCACCAATCCGGTTGGCAATGAAGGCTTTTTTACCTGCCAGCGCATTGCCAATCCCATCCTTGCCCTTCTCATACCAGAAGCTGATCAGCAGGTACGAACATAACCCAACCCCCTCCCACCCGATAAACAGCATCATGTAGTTATTGGCGCTCACCAATATCATCATAGCGGCGATGAACAGGTTGAAGTACACAAAGAAGCGACGGAAGCGACCTGGGTCACCATTGTGAAGTACATCATCGTGCATGTAGCCAACGGCATATATATGGATCAGCGTACCCACCCCGCCAACCACCAGCATCATGGTCACAGAAAGTGTATCTACGCGGAAAGCCCAGTCAAGCTGCAGGCTTCCGACGGTGATCCAATTCCAATCCATGAAGGATATCGTTACCGCTTCAGGGTGATTTACCAAGCTGATCCCAAGCAGGAAGGCTACTACAAAGGATAATCCGGACGCCAGACAGGCAATTGCCCCGATGGCTTTTTCACCCATCCGCCCACCAAAGAAGATGTTGATCAATAAACCCATGACTGGGAAGATAACCACCAGAGGCACAAGGTAGAAATATCCTCCCGCATTCAACGCATCACTCAATGACATGGTGTGACTCCGTTTACTTAACTTAACCCTTTAATGTGCTGATCTGGTCTACATCAATACTGGCTTTGGTACGGAAGATGGTCACGATCAGAGCCAAACCAATCGCCACCTCAGCTGCTGCCACGGTCATGATAAAAAAGACGAAAATCTGCCCGTCCATCGACTGCCAATAACGGGCGTATGCCACGAAAGCCAGGTTGGCGGCGTTGAGCATCAGCTCGATCGACATAAATACCACGATTGCATTACGTCGGATGAGCACCCCTAGAGCTCCCAGGGTAAACAAGATAATTGCCAGACCGAGATAGTAATATACAGGAAGCATGGGCACTCTCCGCTACTTTTTTTCGCTTTTTGTCAGCACGATGGCACCAATCATAGCTACCAATAATAAAACTGAAGTGATCTCAAATGGGAGGATATACTTGCTGAACAGGTCGGTCCCTACCTGTGCCGGACTGCCAAATCCCTCGGGCAGCTGCGCTGTGACCATGGGTACCACGCCCCGCTGACCCAATAAGATATACCCGCCTTCCAGCAATAAAATAACTGCCAGTATAATCGCCAGGGGGCGCTGCCATTGAATCGTCTGGATCGGTCCCGCCCTTTCAGCCCCAAGAAGCATGATCACGAATAAGAACAAAACCATTATTGCCCCGGTATAAACACTCACCTGGGCAACCGCGATAAACGGTGCATTCAGGAGCAGGAAAAATACTGCCACCGTGGCAAAATTCAATACCAGGAACAAGGCTGAATAGATCGCATTTCGGCTGATGAGCATCCCTAAGGCAGAAGCGATGGCGACCAGGGCTAAAACGATGAAAAGGAGTAGTTGTAGGGTCATAATCTATTTTGTCTCGCTACAGATCAATCCTTAGGATTTTCCATCACCGGTATTGCGCGGTCAAATTCATGGGGTTTCACTTTTTGAGGGGTGGGTTTCCCTCCTGGAGGAACAGGCATGATAAGCATATCCTTGGTATAAATTGCCTGGCGCCGGTCGGTAAAAGAAAGCTCATAGTTGTCACCCAGGATGATGGCTTCCGTTGGACAGGCATCCTCGCAGTACCCGCAAAATATGCAGCGCAGCATGTTGATCTCATACGTGCTGGCATAACGTTCACCCGGAGAGTAGCGCTCCTCATCCGTATTTTCAGCTGCTTCCACAAAAATGGCATCCGAAGGGCAGGCGGCGGCACATAAAGCACAGCCGATGCATTTTTCCAAACCATTGTCATAACGATATAAATCGTGGCGTCCCTTGAAACGGGCATACATAGGGCGTTTGACTTCCGGATACTGGATTGTCACCGGTTTTTCAAACATCATTCGGAGGGTGGTCCATAATCCACGGCCTAATTCAACAATAAACATGCCACTAACCTCCCCTCAATACGGTGATTATCCCGGCAATGAACATATTCACAAATCCCAATGGGAGCAGCACCTTCCATCCAAAAGCCATCAGGCGGTCATATCTGAAGCGTGGGAATGTTGCTCTGACCCAGATGAATACGAAGATCATGATCACAGTTTTTATGAATAGATAGATTGGACCCAGCCATGGCAGCTGATCCAAGAATGGACCAAGGTATCCACCAAGGAACAACGTGGAAGCAATCATACTGATGGCGATAATCTTGATATATTCAGCCATGTAAAACAAGGCGAATTTCATCCCGGAATACTCAGTAGAATATCCAGCGGTAAGCTCTTGTTCAGCTTCTGGCATATCAAAGGGCGAACGATTGGTTTCAGCCATACCGGCGATGAAAAAGATGATGAACCCCAAAGGCATTGAGAGGTTCCACACGATCCAGCCAAGAAAACCATGAGCTCCCTGGGCTTCAACAATATCCACCAAACTCATCGAGCCTGCCAGCAAAGTCACACTGACGAAGGACAGCCCGAGGGCTAGCTCGTAAGAGATCATCTGGGCGGTTGAACGCAAGCCACCCATCATGGCATACTTGTTATTCGATGACCAACCCGCCAGGACGATCCCATACACCGAAATTGACGCAATAGCCCCTAAATACAGGATGGCTACATTCACATCCGCCAGGTACAGGTGGATCTGTTTACCAAATAACGTAATGACCCGCCCCCAGGGAACTACAGCGGTGATGATCAGGGCAGGGATTACCGTGATCACCGGAGCCAGGAGGAAAAGCAGCTTATCGGAAGTACCAGGAACAAATTCTTCCTTAAAAATCAGCTTTACACCATCGGCAACCGGCTGAAGGATACCCCATGGACCGGCACGGTTGGGACCGATACGCGACTGCATGCGAGCCAACGCTTTGCGCTCGTAATATGTCACATACGCAAAGCCAACGGTCATCCCGATCAGGATGATCCCCGATTTGATGATATATTCGATGAGTAACGCAACCGTCATGCAGACCTCGTTCTTCTAATCTCTCGTCTTCACTATACTTTACATCTTTCCCGTTTCAGCTACACTTATTTCAACAGGTACGGGTGAATAAATAGGCACACCCAGGCTGCGCGGCACAAGCGCTATACCAGGCGGAACTTGCTCATTGAGTCGCAGAAGCACTTCACAGGAAATACCATCCAATTCGATATATACCCTGCTTCCATCCATCATATTTATTCTTGTTGCTTCATCTGGATGCACGGCAATATATGGGTGAGGTATTCGGTGATACAGTAAGTCGCTGGGCATTACCGTTTGCCCACGGTCGTAAAGGATTGTTATAGGTACGGCAAGAAGCTGACCTTCAGGTTGGGTTATCTCAGGCACCTGCGGCCAGGCGAGCGATGGCATCTGAGATGGATGCGAAAGCTGCACACCCAACCCTTGAGCATTGGCATACAAAGTACCACCGTAATAGATTTCTCCCCGACCGACGATCGGCCACTGCTCTGTCACTTGAGCCAGCAGGCGGTAGCTCAGGTCCTTGAAAGCGGGTACCTTCGCCACCAGGTGATTAAAGATGCGCATTGGTGACGCTTCCACGTTTATCCCAACCAGCTTGCTGATGGCTGCAGTAATCGCGTAATCCGCCCGAAATTCATTTCGTACCACTCCCGGGTAAAAGCGCTGTACTCGACGCTCGCCGGACGTGTAGGTGCCCTCACGCTCAGTAAACGGCTGGGCAGGCAAGACGACATCTGCCAGTTTGGCCGTTTCTGTCAGGAACAGGTCTTGGACGACAACGAAACCAGCATTGCGAATGGCATCCACGAGCGCAGGTTCATCACCCGCTGGATCGGCCGCTGCGATGTATATCGCCTCGTATTCTTTGAAAGCTTCTTTTAAGTTCGGCAGCGGACGAAATCCTAATTCCCAGGCACCCTGGTCATTTGCCCGCGACCAGACGGCGATTAAACCATTGTTGACCTTGCGTGCGTGATTGGTCACCATCAGCAGATTGGCACAGGCTTGTGCCAACGCCTGTGAAGCTTCCAAACCAATGCCTTCGCTGCCGTAGAATATGATCAGGTTCTGTGCAGCCGAGATCGTCTCTGCGGCTGCCTTTACCGCCTCACCACCCAGGTTGAGTTTAGGTGCCTTGGGGAAGTTTTGCTTGGCAGACATACTGTTGATCATCGCCAGGACGGTGGCTGCCTCTGAGCCATATGGGTAGTGCACCACTTCCTTGGCATAGCGCTCAAGCTTGGTGCTGCGCGGATTGGCAACGATCAGTGTGGCACCCCGTTCGGCGGCCTGCTTTACCCGCAGGAACCATATAGGTGCTTCCTCTTCCAAATCGGAAGCGACGACCAGGATTACCGTTCCTGCACCAAGCTCCGACAGATTAGTGCCTTTCCCGACCCCGAGCTGTGCAACCAGATCACCACCTGCCATGTGAGTGTATAGGGCTGTCTTGCCATCTAACCCACTGGTAAACTCGCTTAAGCTGAACAGGTCTTCGTTCGAGAGCCTCCCACTGGCTAGTGTCAACAGGTTTTTGCCAGCATCTTTGAAGTTTTCAGCAACATAACTGAGCGCTTCGTCCCAACCAATATTTACCAGCTCGCCTTCCCGGCGTACAAGCGGCTGGGTGAGCCGTTCCTTGCTTTCAGCATAATGATAAGCAAAGCGACCTTTATCGCAAATCCAGATCTCATTGACCGATTCGTTCTGGCGCGGCATGATGCGTTTGATCACCACCTCACCGCCTGACCGGGCTTCGCGACGCAGATTGATGGCTAAATTGCAGCCAACCGGGCAGTGAGGACAGATGGACGCAGTCGTGCACAGCTCCCATGGGCGGGCTTCAAAGCGGAAGTCCGCCGTGGTGAGCGCACCCACCGGGCAGATATCGGTCGTATTCCCTGAGAAATATGAGTCAAACCCCGGCTCGGAACATGAGAATATCTCCATTCCTCGACCGCGATCGGTAAAAGCGATGACCGGGTCATCAGCGATAATGCTCTGAAAACGCACGCAGCGCCCACACTGGATGCATCGCTCACGATCCAGGTAGATCAGCTCTCCCAGTGGGAGCTTTTTGGCTAGGTGCATCTTTTCAGCGTAGCTGAAACGCGATTCACCTGGTCCATAGCGCATGGTCAGGTTTTGCAGTGGGCATTCGCCGCCTTTATCACAAATCGGGCAGTCCAGTGGGTGCGAAGTGAGCAGGAACTCAAGGATATCCTTGCGTCCGGCTGCAGCTTTGGGTGAGCTGCCAATTACCACCATGCCTTCCGATACAGGTGTGGAACAGGCAGTTTCAAGTTTGGAGCCAAATTGGATTTTCGGTGATCCATCTGCTTCCAACACCGCGTTACCCGAGGCACGGTCGATCACCGGGCGACCCACCTCCACCAGGCACTGCCGGCACATCCCCACCGGCTCCATCTTGGGGTGATAGCAGAATACTGGAATATCAATGCCAATCTGCTTGGCTGCATTTACAATCAGCGTGCCTTCAGGCACAGTCACTTGTTTTCCATCTATCGTCAGGCTAACCATATTTTTCATGGGCATATTGGCAATAAAATCCTATGCATTGGATTTAACAGTGACAGTCTCAAAATCTGCCGGGAACCGTTCAATACCTGATAATGGCGCTTCAATGGAGAATTCTCCCAATGCGCACAGGCATTTGCCTTTCATTTGGTTGGCGACGTCTTGCAGGAGTTCTACCTCCCTCATCGTCGCTTCACCACGGCTGATGCGTTCTGTTAGATGCATCATCCAATACGTACCTTCTCGGCAGGGGGTACATTTGCCGCACGATTCGTGCTTGAAAAAGTGAACGGTCTTATTAATCAGCCAGGGTATACTGACTGTATCATCAATCACTATGACGGATGCTGAACCAAGCTGAGCACCGAGCTTTGGCACACTTTCGTAATCCATGGCAGTATTTAAAGCTTCTTCATTGGCTACGATCAATGAAGATGAAGCTCCGGCAGCCATAATTGCTTTGATTTTGTGGCCTCCCAGGATGCCGCGGCCATGATCCATGATCAGCTCACGGAATGTGGTTCCGAGCGGCAGCTCATAATTCCCTGGGCGGTTTACACACCCCGATAAGCTGAAGATTTTCGGTCCCGGACTCTTTTCAGTCCCAATGGTCTTATACC
>Ga0154666_1132_pt1 | contig 15147 bp, 16 predicted proteins | sample Rifle2008BG13ft_FD_116095 | JGI IMG/M metagenome (GOLD analysis project Ga0154666, IMG submission 116095) | Chloroflexi bacterium RBG_13_50_21 | reverse complement strand
GGTTTCCTGGAAGAAGTGTTGTGCGTATATCAGCAGCTGTAACCGGGTTATTGTATGCTGCCTGGTTACTTGTTCCCTGGTTATGGGCAAAAATTGGATTAATCATCCTGATCAAGCTTGTTACTCTAGGCTGGTATGAAGTCTTACAGGGGGAAGCTTTTGCAACCATCCCGGGTCAATCGGGTACTGTGATGGCTACCAATTCAATCATGGGTTTATTAGGTGGTGGAATTTCCTTCTTCATCGGCTGGTTAGCCGCTCAGGCAGGTTTACCTGCAGCAATGTGGTTGTTGTTAGCGGGTCCGGTCTGTCTGGTTATATTTGTTCCCAAACCCGCACCAGCCCACCAAGTAGTGTAAATTCTGCTCAGTCAGTCCGATAAAGAGGCGGATTGTCATGCTGAATTATTGGCAGTTGTCAGTTTCCAGTCCTGGGTATGCAGTGTACAATGGAGAAAATATGGATATCCTTCCATCAAAAATGATCTACATTATTCTCCAACCCCAGTTCTATGGAGGCAATCATGCATGACATTACTGAAAATATACTCGAATTAGTACGCCTGACATCAACGGACCTTCCACCTGACGTAGAAGCCGCGATTCATCGGGCTGTTGAGCAGGAAGAATCTGGCTCAGCAGCCCGCGGTGCACTTGAAACCATTTTACAGAATGTGGAGCTCTCCCGGCAGAATTCAACTCCCATCTGTCAGGATACTGGCACACCAATATTTTATGTATATTATCCGGCTGGTTGGAGTACGCGGTCTATACGCCAGCAGATCGAAGCCGCGGTGGTTCAGGCAACCAAAAAAGCATACCTGCGTCCTAATTCGGTAGATTCAATCACAGGCAAGAACAGTGGTAATAACCTGGGTGGCAGCCATTTCCCCAGCATCCATTTTGAAGAAGTGGATGGAAATACCCTGACGATTGAGCTAATGCTCAAAGGTGGTGGCTGTGAAAATGTGGGCGCGCAATATTCCCTTCCCAATGATGCCCTGAACGCTGGACGTGACCTTGCTGGGGTTCGCAGAGTTGCATTGGATGCCGTTTATCAGGCGCAAGGTCAGGGCTGCGCACCAGGTATCTTGGGTATTGCAGTCGGTGGAGATCGTGGTTCGGGCTATTATGCCTCGAAGGAGACATTATACCGAAAAATGGAGGATGCCAATCTCGACCCGCAGCTTGATGCCCTGGAAAAAAAGCTGGTAGAGGATTCCAACCAGCTTGGAATCGGTCCAATGGGTTTCGGTGGCAAGACCACTCTGTTGGGTGCCAAGATCACCCATCTAAACCGGTTGCCTGCCAGCTTCTTTGTCAGCGTGAGTTATATGTGCTGGGCATACCGCCGGCGCAAAATGACCCTCACGAATGACCGGGTCAAATTCGAGTAAACGGAGGATGAAAAATGAGATCACTTAACATGCCCATGACTGATGAAGCCATCCGTAGTCTTAAGGTTGGCGACCCCGTTCTACTAAATGGGATTATGATCACCGGGCGGGATGCAGCTCACAAGTGGATGGTGGATACGTTCATCAAGCAAACCCGCCATGCGCAGGATGATGATTTGCAAGTCTATGCGGCCATTAAACCCCTGCTGGCTGGCAGTGTAATTTACCATTGTGGCCCGGTAGTCGCTGGCTTGGATACCAAGGATTACAAGTTTGTTGCTGCTGGACCCACCACCAGCATTCGTGAAGAACCTTACCAGGGAATGGTTATGCAGCACTTCAATATTAAGGGTGTGATTGGTAAGGGTGGCATGGGACCTAAGACACTGGCAGCTTGTCAGGAAGTTCCAGGAGTTTATTTGCACGCCATCGGTGGGGCAGCCTCTCTGATTGCTCAAACTGTCGTAAAAGTCCTGGGGGTGTATAAGCTTGATTTCGGTGTGCCGGAAGCGATGTGGGTGACCGAGGTAAAGGATTTCCCCGCGGTGGTGACGATGGACTCGCATGGCGGAAGCCTGCATGCCAGTGTCGAAGCGCATTCCAAGGCGGTGTTACAAGAACTGCTTGCCAGAGCATAAAACTCTAATGCGATTTATCCTGGCAAGATCGGGTGGGAGAACCTGGCTCAGCCTCTCCCTTTTTGCATCATCTCAGTCAGTCTGGCACGGTCGGTGATTTCAAATTCAGTGCGGGTTATCTTGATCAGATCATCATCAGCAAAACGCTGCAGGAGACGGCAGACCATTTCACGCGTTGAGCCGACCCGGGCTGCCATATCGTCCAGGGTGAGTGAACGGGCAATCGGTCCTGCGGTTATCCCTCCAGGGAAATCGATTAGCAATTTCGCCAACCTGCCAGCTACTGGCTGGAAAGCAAGTTCCTCCAAAATCTCGCTCGCCCGAAGCATTCTTGAGACCATCAAGCGTGATAATTCCCACGAGACATGACCATTTTCCAGGATGGCTGGTAGTATCTGCTCGCGTGACCATAACAGCACACTGCTTTGCAAATCAACTTTTAAGGCAACCGGCATCATTAGCTCTGGGTGAAAGAATGACACACCCCAGAATACCTCTCCGGATTTGAATGACGTAGCAACAAAGCTGCGTCCCTCAGATGATTCTTTTACTGCGCTTACAGAACCTTTTATAAGAAAAAAAATGAATGGCCAGGCATCTCCAGCATGGGTGAGATATTGGCCTTTATAGTATTGCCTTGTGAGCGCTATACCCAGTAATGAGTCCAGTTGACGCTCATCCATACAATCAAAAACAGAGCAGTGCCTCAATAAATCTTTAGTCTCCATAGAATATCCTCACGAAAGCATTATACCTTTGGATGCAAAGCGCTTAACGACAAGTGATTTGCGTTAAGGCAAAGACTTATCTATGGCATTGTGTTATATTTCACATAATCAAGTGTCTATCGTGTCGTTGTGTTTATCCATGAGATTTTTCATTACCATCCTGCTCATCGTGCTCATCATTCTGGCTGCTGGTTGTCAGGAGGCTGATCCTGTGTGCCCGCCTGTCACACAGACCCCACAATACCTGACCATCCCGCCTGAGAAACTGCCAACCCCAACACATGTGTCTGAATCTCGTAGCGTAGTGATGGGTCGAAGTGAGAGGCAAGTGGATAAATTTGTCGAAGGTCCATTGTGTAACGATCGCTGGAGTGGAACAGTCTATGTTTCCTGTGATGTCCAGGTATATGCATGGGCGGAAGACCCCATTTTCTTAAAAGATTGCAAGCTAGATATCGAACCTCAAACGGTCGTTTATGTAGCCTACCATAATAACACCGCCTACTACAACGGCTGCTCATGCCACACTGGGGTGACACCCGAACCTTGATCATAAAATCATAAGGAGGATTATCATGAAGAGAGAGAACCTATATGGAGGCATACTAGCAATTATCGCAGCCCTGATGGGGATCATTGGGCATATTGTATTATTTATGAATTGGTACCGGATCGGGATGAGCGCAGATTCCGCCGAACCTGGGTGCGAGATATTATTGAAATATATACACCCATTGATGGCTGATCTAGGCATCCTTGGTGGTGTTTTATTTGCAGTTAGTGCTTATGGATATTTCACCAGGAGAAACTGGGCATTCTTTCTAAGCGTCATTGCGCTTGTGCTGTCGTTGCTAGGCAGCTGGTTCATTAACGTGCCGTATATGGCTGCAGATTTACCACCGATCTATTTTCCACTCTTTTGGCCGTTTGTGCTGCTCTACTTTTTATTCCTCAGGGCAGTTGGGAAAATCTCATGGAGTCAGACGTTGCTGGCTTTGTTGACCGGAATAGCCTATATTTTTTGCTGGATGAATGGTGTTTCCAGCACCAGTCGCATCATCACCCATGGTGACCCAATTTTTATCCTCGTCCAACGCTTGCACTGGGTGGCGATGATTGGCTGGGCGGTGGTGACGGTTGGGATCATCATGCGACCCAGAGAATGGATGCGGGTGGTAGGCTTGATAGCCGGGGTGACGGAACTGGTGGTGGGTATTCCTTTGGCATATGCCACCGCCCAACAGTTGGGTCGTTTCTCTCTCTTCGCCTTAGCGCCTATATCCTGCCTGATCCTGGTCATCCTCTTCGTCTGGCCCGGGTTGTGGATGAAGCTGACTAAATCCACCGAGTGAACACGTATTCGTTCAATTTACGAGACTGAGGAAAGAAAACCTTTTATAAGGTGATATTTATTACATGTAATTTAGCATGTCTCCTGTAAAATAGAAGCATAACCTTATATTAGGTGTTATAAAAGAAAATCTACGACTAAGGAGAAGGCAAATGTTCACTCTCGATAATTTATTCCTTTTATTAACCGGCTTGACCGCAATCTATCTGCTCTGGCGCTTCTATACCCGTTGGAGCAAGCACAAGAAACTCTATGATCTGTATTATGGAATGGGCTTCCTGGTTCTGTTGGTATCGGGTCTGCTGCTAATTTTCCTGGGACTGGATATCCTGAAATCGCCCTATGTGCTTGCCGTAGCTTCGCTCATACCGCTCGGTATTTCAATGGGCATTGTCGAAGAGTATTATCCCAAGTATAAAAAACCATACAAGTGGTTTGCCCTGGTAGGTTTTTTAGCCATTGCAATTTCTGCCATTGCTGGGCTTGATACACTCAGGAAAATTTCCGTCCCGGTATTCCATGGTGTGGCTGGATTGGTCATTTTCCTCGGTCCGTTTTTTGCCAAGAACGCCCCCAAAGGATTTTGGTGGGTTGGCATTGGTGGTCTGCTGATCGGTTTGGGTGGGATTGCTTTGGCTTTCCTCTCGGTTGGCTCCCAGTTCCTCTTCTTCAGCCCGGAATTCGTGATGACTATCCTGACCCCACTTTTGCTGCTGATGACATTAGCCTTTACCTGGGGTTTTGTTCGTGATATCAAAGGATAATCCTAAGGATTATCCTTAGGCAATTTCTCTAAGGTATTAATCATGCAATTTATCCAAGAGCGATTAAATTATCTATTTAAATCTACCAAAGGACTGATCCTGCTTGCAATTGCCATGATCGGGCTGGAAACCGCCCTGTTCGGCATGCTCTCCGGACCCATGGCGGATTTTGGCATCCGAGACATTGTGGTGAAACTTTTCAATATGGATCTGGTCCAGGCTGAGCGCGAGGGTCGTATCATTATCTTGTATCATTCCATTGCCATGGCGGTGGTTGCCATTGAAGTTTATATGGTCACCGGGCTGCTGAAAATGAAAGAGCTGTACAAAGTCACTTCACGCATCCTGGTCACAATCGGTTACCTGATGGCGATGATCTTCGGGATGGGATTCGCTTATTGGGGGCATCTTTGGCCATTGCATGGCTTATACATTGCCGGTTTGACCCTCATCTTTTTTGCGGGGCTCTTTTTGGCGATCGGCCTTTGGCCCTGGAATAAGGCAGTTTATCAATCTGATAAAACCTATTCGCGCACTAAAAATGGGGTGGATATCGAACGCCTGGCTTTTTTTGCCACAGCGGTCACCACCTTGATCTCAGCTTATTTTGGCGCTATTCCCGGCTCTTATTTCGGTAATGGATTCGAAGTTTTCCTGGCTGAAAATATCATCCGGTATCCCGAAAAGACCACCATGGAATATTCAATCATCGGTCATTTGCATATCATGCTGGCATTGATCGCCATCATGCTGACTTTGATTATTGGGCGCTGGATGGATTTCAAGGGTGTCTTGCATAAAATCGCCATGCCGCTGATGATTCTCGGCACGGTGGTTCTGAATCTTGGTGTGTGGGGTGTGGTTACCCCGCTTGAACCCGTTGCGCATATGATCATTTATGTTGGCGCCACTCCATCCATGCTGGCAGCGTTAATGCTGGTGATCTTCGGCTGGAATAAACTGATTCGGACAGGTATTAGCGGCATAGAAAGACCCACAGCATGGCAAAAATTTAAAGCGTTGGGGCGCGACCCACTTAAGTTTGGCCCACTCTGGCAAATGGTGTTCATGAATTTCACCGTCAGCGGGATTGGTATCATGATGGCTGTCAAGCTTGACGAAATCTTCCGGCTGTGGCCTGCCAGGGAGGAGCGCATCGAGCTCACCGGTCACTGGCATATCCTCTCAGCTATCATTGCCACCATCATTTTGCTTTATTATGGTGACATGATTGGTCTAAAAGGCAGGGTCCGCCGCTGGTATGGCTGGGCGATCATCATCCTCTCTGATCTTGCTTTCGCCTCCATGACCATTTTTGAAATGAAACGCCTCTTTATCAGTGAAGCAGAACAGCAGCCACTGGTCAATACCGTCATGTTGCTGGCAGACTTCGGCTTGGGTATGCTCCTGGTCATCCTGGCGATGGTCATGATCTGGCGGTTACTTGATTTGTTTAAGAAGAAAGGCCGCTGGACAGTAGAAGTTGATCAAGATGATCTGGCTATGAAGGTGGAGCTATGAGGCCTGCTCGCTGCTACCTAATCCTGGCGATTATTATACTGACTGCCTGTACCTCCGTGGACCTTGAAGCCCCTATCCCCATTTACGACCCAGGCGTGGATCCGGAATCGTGGGTTGTCATCCCGGCAGGTGAATTCCTAACAGGTCAACATAATGATTCTAAACTGATTGACTACGATTATGAAATCATGGTCACAGATGTGACAGTAGCCCAGTACCTCGATTTTCTCAATGTAGCTTTGGCTGATGGAACATTAAAAGTAAGCGCAGATAGTGTTGTTGGTTTTTACCCTGGGGACGAGTTTCAGGGTGTAAAGCATGAAATTGAAATTACCGCGGCGGATTACATCTTTATTCCTTTAAATGATCCGGCTTCTCGCTTTACCTTTGATGGCACAAAATTCACCGTTAAGCAAGGCTATGAAAACCATCCCATGACCAATGTCTCCTGGTTTGGTGCCTGGGGTTATTGCGGTTATAATAGCAACCGGTTGCCAACTGAGCTCGAGTGGGAAAAAGCTGCGCGTGGCACTTCTGATAGCCGACCCTTTCCCTGGGGCGAAGAGATTGCCAGGAACAACGCCAATTTTTACTCCTCCCGAGATCCATTTGAAGATATGAGTTCATTTGGCTCTCGAACGTCCCCTGTCGGTTTCTATAATGGTCAGGTATACGATGGATACCAGACCCTTGACTCTGCCAGTCCGTATGGGTTGTATGATATGACTGGCAATGTGTGGCAGTGGACAGGGAATGTTTATGAAGGACAGCACTATCGCTATATGCGTGGCGGCTCGAAGGATACCTACGATATGGATTTACGCATTTGGGTAAGGAATAATGCCACCCCTACCTACTTCAGCCCAGGTGTGGGTTTTCGCTGTGCGAGAGGCGGAGAATAACTGTATGCTGATCATCCGACGAATTAATGCTAAAGCACGATCATACATACCGCTCATTAAAAGCGGACAGACTGGCTTGTTATTATCCACAGGCATCGCCGGGTATCTGAGCGCTCATACACACCCAGATTTGGCTGTTTTAATAGGTCTTGCTGGGAGCCTCTTTCTTGCCATCAGTGGTTCAACCATCTTGAACATGTGGTACGACAGTGATCTTGATACCGTGATGAACCGGACACATAACCGCCCATTAGCATCGGGTAAAGTAACCAAAAAGGAAGCTTTTTGGTTGGGAGCAATTTTATCCATGATAGGAGTGGGTTGGGCAATCTATATTGATGTTCAATATGGCCTTGTGGTATTTGCCGGATTATTCTTTGATGTAGTGGTTTATACAATATGGCTAAAACGGCGCACAAGCTGGAGTATCGTTTGGGGTGGAATTTCGGGTGGAATCCCCATCCTGGCAGGGCGTATTCTGGCTATTGGCCAGATTGACCTGGTGGGTTTATTGCTAATGATGGCGGTACTGTTTTGGATCCCTACTCATATCCTGACTTTTAACATGCGTTATTATGACGACTATAAGTCAGCCAATGTGCCAACCTTTCCTTCCACGTATGGTTTCGAAGCTACAAGGGCTATCATCGCCTTATCAGCGATTATCGCTGCTGCTTCCATTGGTGTGGCAGGAGTGATGATTGGCATTCAGGCGGGAGCACTTCGCCTGATGGCTGTCCTTTCCACGGGCTTGCTCCTGCTATCGTTTGCAACCGTATTTCGACCTTCCGAGCAGGTAATTTTTAGCCTGTTCAAGTATGCTTCAATTTATATGCTGGCGTCCATGATATTGTTGTCCTTGTAAGACAAGGATAATGAAGGTTACTACCCTCGATCGTATCCTGTTGCTCGTCACATGCCTCCTGTCTGCTTATCAGGTGGTAGTGGGTATAAATGGATTGGAAAATATACCCACCATTGCTTATACCATGGCTTTTGGTGTATTACTTGTGGCGGGGCTGCTGATCCTCATCCTGGGGTATGGTGTGCTGGATAGCCCGGTGGTAGTTGTGGTGTCGACGATGATTCCTCTCGGTCTGTCTCTTGGATTGGTTTGGGAATATAATATCGCCTGGCGTATTCCATACCTGGTATTTACCCTCATCGGATTTCTGGCAATTATAATCACCCGTTCAACACGTATGCCTGGAAGGATTCCGACTGTCATCTTGGCGTTTGTTCATGGCGTGGCTGGATTGATCGTATTCCTGCTCCCCTGCATCCTGGCAGCCCGGGGTATCACTAACCCCGGATTTGCCCTGGTTGGCTTTGGTGGTGCATTGATCGGTTTGGGTGGGCTGCTGCTGTCTTTTTTAAAGGCCGGCAGGCCTATTGTCTCGCGTGAAATAATATTACGTATCTTTCCATGGATTTTATTATTAATGACCACGGCTTTTGTCGCAGGCTTTGCATTCGCCTGATTTATTTATAACCAGGAGATTTCTATGGATCAAAAATGGTGGGCCAAAGTTTTACGGATGATTGGCATTATTTTAATGGGATTGACTGCCGTTTTCACTATATTGGGGGGTCTGGGGACCACTTGTGTGGCGCTCAATCCAACCGGGTATGACGGGAAATTTGCTGGTATCGCTCCCTACCAATGGTTGTATCTTCTGTTTGTCGTTGTCACATTTGCATTTGGTGTGATGGGAGCACGCGCGACCTGGTTGCTCATTCGCAATCGTTCCAACGCCTACCGCTATTCACTCATCGCTTTACTGGGAGGGACGATTGTTGGTGTCATTCATGTCCTGGTATCACGCGCCTTGCGGGGTGGTTCGATGCCAGTTGATATGGTTACCTACTTCAATATCCTCACTTTAGTTGTATTCTTGATTTTCCGCATACCACCCCTGTGGCAGGAAATCGGTTTTGAACAACCAGCTACCTCCAGCACTGCAGGGACAGCCGGAGGTCTGGCATCCATTACCTGTGGCGTAATTGCCCTGACCATCCAATATTGGATGGGACCTACCCATACCATTGGCGGGGTTAATTATGCGGACATCTGGCATGTTCAGCTACAGCTGATGGGTTGGCTTTTGATCTTAGTCGGTTTAGCATTATTTCTTCATGCTGCCGGGGTGTTTTCAAATAAAGAAACTTCTGTTGAGATAGCACCTGTAGTAGAGTGATAAAAAAATCCCGGAAGTGGTTGGCTTCCGGGTTTTTTATATTAGCATTTACTAGTGGCATGCCTGTAAGGTAACATCATCTACATACATGGCGCTGGTTCCACCACCGCCATCATTATACGTACCCCATTGCAGCAAAAGCGTCCAACCACGGTATTTACTGAGGTCAAATACCAAATTGGTCCAGGTCTGGCTGTCGCTTAGCCTCCACATAAGGACTTCGACGATATTGTAACTGGTATCCATGACCAGCAGGTATTGAATATCTCCGGTCATTTGAGTCTCACCAAAAGATGAGCCAGGGGTGGGTTGGGGTGGTAAAGCTTGCCCCAACATCTCACCACTGATGGGATAGATCCACATCCGCAGAGTGGTGCTGTTGGTATTGTAAGGGATGGAAACTCTCTGCCGGAAATCAGAATAGCTCAATAGGTTAACTCCTGAGACAACGATTCCCGTACGCATGGCGCGGAACGCGCTGTGGTACTGTGCGTTCGAAAACCCTGCCGGATACACCGTGACGGGAATCTCCCAGCCAGTGTTACCATCAAAATTATTGTTGACCAACAACTCCGTGCATGGTCCTGGAGGTGGAGTTGGCGGAGTGCCGCAATCATCCAGGCTGACGTCATCCACGAACATGCTGGAGATCCCATAATAGCCATCATTGTAGGTGCCAAATTGTAAGTATATTGTCCTGCCAGAATAGGGGCGCAGGTCAAACTCATAGAAGTGCCAGTAGCCCTCATTGGTACGCTGCCAGACGAGAGTGTCGATCCAGTTTTGGTATTGGTCCAATACGAGCACGTATTGCACATCACCACTCAAGGTTGTCTCTTCGAAAGGCCGGCCAGTGGGTGTGATCATCTCCGGTTGTGATAAGGTGCTGGTTTCACCACTCAGTGTATATAACCAGAAGCGAGCCATGGCAACCGCAGCACCCGATGGGATGTGAACAGCCTGACGGAAATCTGAGTAGCTATATCGATTATCACCAGTATAGGTGATTCCCGTCCGCATGGACCTGGCGCCGGTGTGGGCGCGAGCGCTGGAATAGCCGGCTGGATATGCGGTGTAGGGTATCTCCCAGTCCCCTGTCCATTCAAAGCTTGGATTTTTGAACAGATTACTGCACGGTCCAGGTGGTGGGGGAGGGGTTCCACCCGCACACAATTCCAGGGAGACGTCATCTACAAACATGGAAGAGACGCCATTGTATCCATCGTTATAAGTTCCAATGTGAATATAGATGGTTTGCCCCCGATATGCCAGGAGGTTGAAGTGATATTCTGTCCAGGTGCGGCTGTCACTTTTTTGCCAGATAAGCTGCTGAAGAATCGCCCCACTGGTGTTTAAAATTAATGCGTATTGAACATCTCCCGCCATTTGAACCTCTTGCCAAAGCGAACCAATTGCTGGCTCATCTGGTAAAGAGCGCGCCATGGCTTCATCGCTGTAAGGTTTGATCCAAAAACTCAAATTGGCACTCGTTGCTCCGGACGGGATACTAATTCGTTGCCGGGTTGAAGAATAACTATAACGATTATCTGCCGGGTTGGTTATCCCTGTGCGGGCAGAGCGGTTTCCGCTATGGGCTTGGGAAGTGTCATAGCTGGCTGGATACTCCGTGGCGGGAAATTCCCAACCCGTGTTTCCTTCGAAACCGCTATTAACAATCGCCTCACATTGCGCATCCGCAGTGAAATTTAACTTTTCTACACTTGGTGGAACAACGACGGCAGATGAACTAGGTGAAAAAACGATTCCACCCAGTGAAGGAGAAAGGGTGTACGTGCCTCCTTTTAAATTATCAATCGAGTAATTACCATATTGGTCGGTGACCGCGCTTTGCCCTTTATCAGTTTGAACCATGACACCTGATATGGGGATGTTTTGAGGGCTGAGCACCTGCCCAGAGATTGTATGCCCTGCTCTATGGACCACCGGGAGGAAAATAGAAGGGCTTACAAGAGGCTGTCCTTCCTGGGCGCTTACTGCAATGATTCCAACTGCTAATAATAAGATCACACAACCTAAACCGATAAAAGACTTGATCGTTTTACCTTTCATGGCTGGCTCCTCCAGGTATGGGGGACAGAGCCCATACCTAAATCACTATACAGTGTAAAGTAAAATACAGCAAATATCAAGCCCCATATAGGGCGCCTACCTATAGACGTCCCATATCCGTGGGGTGTTCCCTGATTTGTTTCCTGGTTATAATATACTCACTTCTTCCTCCTGAAAGGAAACTACGCATGTCCAACAAAGTATTTTATGGCTCTCCACGGCAGGCGCGCCTGGAGGCAAAAGAGACCTTACCAGCCAAGCTTGATATAATCCTTGATCAGCTCCACCTTCGCCAGCGGGTGAAGGATGAGACGGTGGTGATTAAGATGCACACCGGAAACAATATCGTCTATTCCACCATCCATCCGGTTTTCGTCCGCAGGGTGGTGGAGGCCATTAAAGATGGTGGTGGCAAGCCGTTCATCGCGGATGTGAATTGGGATGTCAAAGGAGCTGAGCAACGTGGTTATTCCCACGATGTGGTTGGTTGCCATGTCTATCACTCTGCCGGACCGGATGAGAAATACTTTTACAGCCATCACTGGCCATATAAGAATATCCAGGATTGGAAAGTGGCGGGGATGATCCAGGATGCAAGTTTCCTGGTGAACCTGGCGCATGTTAAAGGGCATCCCAGCTGTGGTTTTGGAGCAGCCTTTAAGAACCTGGCACTGGGTTGCATGGTCGGTGAGACGCGTGGTGCCATGCATGATACGATGCAGTATGACCCGTACTGGTTCCCAGAAATTTGCACCGATGAAACAGTTCGCAAGCAAATCATCCAATCATGCCCATTTGAAGCGCTGGTCGAGGATAAGGAAAAACCTGACCAACTCCATCTTCATCCAGAGCAGTGTAATGGTTGTGGCAGATGCCTGCAAATGGCACCTCCAGGCAGCCTGAAGATAGATGCGGTTAATTTCCACTCCTTTATGGAGGCATCCGCCATCAGCGTGGCAATCACATTATCAACCTTTGAACCGGGGAAAGCTGTGCACATCAACCTGGCGACACATATGACCCCGGTGTGTGATTGTTTTGGCTTTACCAGCATGCCCATCCTGCCGGATGCTGGCGTGTTCGGCTCCGATGATATCGTCGCTGTCGACCAGGCAGTCTTGGATATGACAGCTAAGACAAGGCTGATTGAGGAAAACCTTCCAACTTCAATGGAAGTCCACACTCGGGAAGGACACCCGTTCCGCTGGTTGCATGGACCACTCAAGGACCCCTACAAGGTCACCGAATATGGTGAGCAGTTGGGGTTGGGAAGCCGTGATTATGAACTGGTGGATGTGCTTCCGGTGGATAAGATTGAGCGTGCCGGGCTGGATTATATTCCAGCCAGCTAAATGCGTTCATACATTTCTACATTGTAAGGTTATCAAGTTATTTCATGTTCAGGTGTTACTAAATTACAAGGTTTAGTTGTTCTTTATGCATACACTCCGTGATTTGCAAATGGTCAAGGATAGGTTTGGTGGTCTGGTTACCCTTGACTTCACCGGGTATGACCTGCGGACTGCTCACCGCATGTTAGGCGAGCACGTCCGATCTCAGGTGCGTAAGGTCCTTACCCAGCGCCTTGACCGGCTGGATCGAGCGAAATGTAGCCTTCTCGTGGAACAGGCGCGGTCATGTGGAGAAACGCTCACCGACAAACTTGCTGATCAGCGATTGGACTCACGCCTGCGCGGAGCTTTGCAGGAGTATGTGGATTGCCTGGCAGCCTGGGCGGAGGGGGCGGGATTGGACGATTTTGAGCATCCGGAATTAACTTTTCATCGACTGCTTTGCCCAATAGACCTGGCGTTTTTCCTGCAGCACGATAGTAACGGCTGCCAGACAGGTGTGTACCGCCAGGGTGATGGATCGGTCATTTTATGGCATACCGAAGAGGATGTGGAGTTTGAGCCTGGTAGTGGTTTCGATCAACTGCGCCTGGCTGCCTTTAATGTCGGTGATGATCAGCACCCGATCATTTTGCATGCCTTCATATATCCTGACTTGCTCCCCGGACCAGCCTTTGGCTGGCGTAGCGATGGGTATGTTCAGGCTGTGGATACATTGCATACCAGGATGTTCCCAGACCAACGAAGTGGCATCCTGGCGAACATTGCCACCTGGCTGACCCTGAGACTGGGTCCGGATTATGACCCTGGTATGGTCATCGAAAACATGGTCCCATATTACGACGGGTATGCGTTGAATGTAGCTTTCGTTCAGGGTGGAAAAGTATTGGCTAAAAAATTTGAGTTTGCTGCCGACCAAATATTTCCAGAGTTCCTTGATGAACAGCCCGGTTCCTATCTTTTTCAGGCTAATATCTTCTCTCACAAGGACAATCTGCGGGTGAAGGAATTGGAGCTTATCCCTTCGGTGGATCACCGGCTATACCAGCGGCGTATCGAGAGGACTCACAATGCCATGCAAAACAAAGATCACCGCTATCGTGAATCAGATGAGATGCAGTTTTTCTTCGACTTGCTTACCTCGCGCTGTGGGAATCGGTGGGCTTACGCAAACACGGATGTCAAAGCTTATGCCATCCTGCGCCAGACCACGCACGGTGCGGAGGTCTGGTTAGGGCATGGTCCAGCGCTCGCGACCGATCAGGTTTCAGTGATCCACACATCGCCTGCTTAAAGCATACGTAGCTTACTCTCCCGCTCGAAAAATTCCTTCTCCAGTGACGCTACCATGTGGTCAGCCTTGACCGCCTTGATATATTCAACCAGGGCGTCCACCTGGATCTGGCGTAAGCGCTGTCCTTTTTTGATGCTGGCTGAGCTAGCATCCCCGGCGTAATGCTCGGGGTAATCGGCATACCACCAGATCCCGCTGTAATGAGATGGCAGGTGAGCGAGGCGGTGTAAAGCCGTGCCGGGATGGGGAGAGACATTACTCAAATCTACCAGCTCGGGGTAACTAGCCATGAGCACGCTGCTCTCGCACTCGCAGGCGTGACCGTGCTCAGGAGTTTCGAGCAGCGACTGCCATTCTTGTTCACGCTCGGGTGAGAGCTCGCGGGTGTAGAGATAAATTGAATAAGGTTTGTGCTCCCACAGGCTGCATTGTGCCAAGAAGGGCAGGAAGTGCTCGTTGCCACCGTGCGCATTCAGCAGGATGATCTTCTTGAAGCCATTGCGCCCGATCTCATCCAGAACACCCTGCACGAGCTCCAGGAGCAGGGCAGGTTTAATGGTGATGGTGCCGGGGAAGCAGCGAGCCTCGTAGATCTGCCCGAAGTAAAAGGGTGGGAAGACAACTGCCTTCTCCTTCTCGGCTGCCAGGCAGGCAATGGCATGCCCGGAGAGGTAATCGGTGCCCAGCGGCAGGTGGGTACTGTGGCGTTCAACTACGCCCATGGCAATGATGCACACGCCGGTTGTGCGCACAGCGAGGTGGAATTCATCGGATGTCAGGTGTTCCCATTGCATAGAGCCTCCTTGAGACGTTAACACGTTGGAACGTTAAAACGTCATCGCGTTAATAAGTATATGAGAAATCAGGCACATAAGCAATTCGGCAAGCAAGTACTTAGGAAATTAGGAAGTTAGGTAAAAAGAATTGAATCAA
>Ga0154666_1065_pt1 | contig 15236 bp, 11 predicted proteins | sample Rifle2008BG13ft_FD_116095 | JGI IMG/M metagenome (GOLD analysis project Ga0154666, IMG submission 116095) | Chloroflexi bacterium RBG_13_50_21 | reverse complement strand
GGCAGGACTACCCCGGGCAGCACTACTTCACCGCCACAATGAGCAATCTCGAATCAGGTGGATGGGCTTATTTCTACTACAACACCCAGATGGAGGTCGGGGGACCGATCCCCGGTGGGCATGTTTTCACCTTTGACACTGATGTCTCTGTGCCTACAACGGACATCAACCCGGACAATAACCACTCCAGCTTCACCCTCGCCAGCGGACCGGACTTGTTTGTTGAAAAAACCATATCCTCGGGCAGTCTCATCCCTGGCGGGTCGTTAACCTATTACCTGCACATTGGCAACCGCTATACGACGAGTGGCTGGAGCATCCAGGGTAGCGGACGAATCACTGATACACTTCCTACCGGCCTGACTTATTCCAGCTCATCCTGGGAACCAACACTGGTCGATGGGCAGACCATTGTCTGGGATGCTGGAAGCATGGGACCAGGTTGGGATGGCGGGATGCTTGTATATGCCACCATCACTAACACAGCTCAGATTGGTGATGTTTTCACCAACACGGCGGTCATCGCTTCCACCAACCCGGTGGATGTGGATATCAACCCGGTCGACAATATCAGCAGCCATACCTTCACGATCATGGCACCAGCATACGCTATCAGCAAACAGGCCGATGGAAGCCTCATTGCGGGCACGCTGGTGACCTATACGCTCAGCGTGACCAATACGGGCAACGTGATCGGCACCAATGTTCAGATCTACGATCCGGTACCGTCGGATCTGAGCTACTACAACAGTAATGGCGCGTGGTGGGATGGCTTCGCGGTGTACTGGACTCTATCTCAGCTGGCACCTAACGAAACTATGCAGGTATGGTTCTCGGGCTACCTGCCATTGACAGCTGGTATCACCATAACCAATCAGAACTACCTGGTGACCAGCAGCGATCAAGGGATCAGCAGCCCGGTCGGATCGCCGGTCTCCTTCACGGTGCTTGACTGGTGGCCAGCAGCCCCCTCTAATTTGGGTGCGTCAGCCTCATCCTGTACACAGATTGACCTATCCTGGACAAACAATTCGACAGATGCGGCGGAGTTCAGAATCGAGCGTTCTGCCAACGGTACATCGAACTGGGCAGAAATAGCTATAGTCGACCCTGAAACGACCTCTTACAGTGACATCAACCTGCCTACAGCAACTACCTATTACTACCAGGTACGTGCCTACCGCTCCAGTGACGCTACTTTCTCGAACTATAGCAATATTGCTTATGCGACCACGCAGACATGCGAGGTTATGCTGGTAATCGCACCTCCAGTCATTCCAGTAGCGGTTGGTCAAAACTTCGACCTTGTCCTCAAGGTTCAAGCTGGCGCTCAATTGGTAGATGGCGCTGCGGCTTATGTTAACTTTGACCCAGCCTATCTCCAGGTAGTCAGCATCACCCCTGGCAGCAGTCTGACACTCACATTGCAGAATAACTATGACAACAACATCGGGCTGGTGAACTTCGCGGCGGGTGTGCTTCCACCCAACTCACCTCCTTCTGGCACCTTTACCCTGGCGACGATCACCTTCAATGCCCAGGCCTTAACACCAGGCACACCGATCTACTTCGATAATGCTAATCCCCGCTTGAGTGACATTACTTATGGTGGGCATTCGATCTTGGACGGGACTCAGGGAGGCACGGTGAAAATCACACCCAATGCCACCATTGATGGAGGTGTGATTTTGCAAGGCAGGTCTGATCCACCACATACGAGCTGGAGTGTTCCACTGACAGTTAAATTGACTCTTCCTGGGCAAACGACCCCCATCTATAACTTGACTCCTACCACTGATGACAGCGGTCATTTCACACTAAGTGGAATCCCGACTGGAAACTATGATGTGTGGGTTAAAAACAGCCATACCTTGCAGAACATGCAGACAATCACCCTTGGGGAAGGAACGAATGGGTTTAACTTTGGAGAATTGAAGGAAGGGGATGCTGACGACAATAACTTTGTCACCATCCTAGACTTCTCCATTCTGGCAACTTCCTTTGGAAAGGGTCAAGGAGAGGCTGAATTTGATGCTCGGGCAGACTTCAACGAGGATGATTGGGTAACCATGCTGGACTTCACTTTGCTGGCGACAAACTTTGGACAGGGAGGGTCTATCCTCACCTCCAATCCGGATAACACCATTTCTATCCCAGGTACCCCCGATGCTGATGTTCTGATAGTGGTTGTACCTGCTTCGTTCAATGTAAACCAGGGTGATACATTCTCTGTCGTTATCCAGGCCCAAAGCGGTATCCAGCTCCTAAATGGATTTCAAGCCTACCTGGACTTTAATCCTGCCAAGCTTAGGGTACTAAGCCTGACAGGGAATACAGCCGCATTCCCCATGGGGCTACAAAACTACTTTAATAATACCAATGGAACGATCAACTATGCCAGAGGAACTACTGAGAATTTCCCAAGCGGAAACGTGAACCTAGTGACGATCCAATTTGAAGCGATTGGTGAGATAGAGACCACACCCCTCACTTTCCATCATGGCAATCCACGCGATACCGATATCACGTATGGGCTTGGGTCTGTTCTCACAGGTCACCAGGATGGTCAGTTGCAGGTCGGCTACTTCAACAAGAGCAGCCCGGCAGAGGGTGCAACCGGGGTACCGGTCTCCCCAACCCTGAGCTGGATGACCAGCCTGGGAGCCACCAGCTACGAGTACTGCATCGACACGACTGATTTCAACCCCTGCACGGAGGGATGGTCAAGCAACGGAACAGATTCCAGTGTTGAGCTACCGGAGCTGGAACCATATACCAATTACTACTGGCATGTTCGGGCGGTAAATGCGTTTGGTAACACTTACACAGACGGTTCTGAGGCAGCCTTCTGGACCTTCACAACCGGATCTCCCACCGCGGTCAACCTGATCGACTTCAGAGCCATTTCCATGCCACAGGCCATTCAGCTTAATTGGCAGACTGCCCAGGAAAACGACCTGATAGGCTTTAATCTTCTCCGTGCAGAAGGATTGGAAGGAACACAGGTGAAGATCAATCCAGGACCGATACCGGCTGCCAATCCCGGGCAACTCCCGGGCAATGACTATCAATATGTGGACAACACAATTGAAGCCAGGAAGACATACTATTACTGGGTTGAATGGGTTGGCAGCAGCAGTTCGGAGTTCTATGGACCGGTAACAGCCATGTTGGCACCTTATAAGGTTTGGCTGCCATTGGGAATGCGATAAATTTTCTGATATAAGGGTTCGATATGGCGTGTGGATCATCGTGGTCCACACGCCATATTTTTTCCGTAATATGGCTTTAACCAGCTACTGCTTGGCGACATTAATCTTAAATAAGCAATCCAATTTCCCGAACCTATTGACAATGAATTAAAAATGAGTATAATATTAATGACAACGTTGTCGTCAACGATGACGCCAGCGGTGACATTTCCCTCACTAAATATTATAATATCTGTCAAAAGAGATAAATATCAGTATTCGATGAGTATAATTTCCAAGCCAGAAAAATCGCTTCGCAAGACCAATGGTTCATTCCATACTACATTGAAGGATGTAGCCAAAATCGCGGGTGTGTCGACGAAGACCGTCTCGCGGGTGGTCAATGATCAGGGCGAAATCCGAAAGGAAACCCGGGAGCGCGTCCAGGCGGCGATTGAACAACTTGGTTATCGCCCCAATGTTCTGGCACGCAGCTTGATCCATAAACGGACCAATACCCTGGGTGTGGTTGCCTGGGGAATTGACTACTTTGGCCCATCGCGCACGGTCGTCGGCATTGAACAGCAAGCTCATCAGCTCGACTATTCCTTATTTCTTAACCTCATGGCTCGTCCCGATGGTGGCGACAGCGAGCATGTATTGGATACTTTGATAACTCACCGGGTGGATGGTATTATCTGGGCGGTACCGGAGGTGGGAGATAACCGGGCCTGGTTAGTATCAAGCAGCTTGAACCAGCTTCCACCGATTGTCTTTCTCAGTATGAAACCACAACCAGGGTTAGCAGTGGTCGCGGTGGATAATTTTTCGGGAGCAAAACAAGCTACACAACATTTAATCGATCAAGGTCGGCGAAAGATTGGAATACTTACTGGACCATTAACCTGGTGGGAAGCACGTGAGCGATTTGCTGGCTGGGAAGCTGTAATGCACCAGGCAAACATGCCAACGCCTGCTTCTTTGGTAGTCGAGGGGGAATGGTCAGCTACTGCCGGGGAACGCGGATTGAGGACACTCCTGGATCAAGAGCCGGATATCGATGCGGTATTTGCTTGCAGTGACCAAATTGCTTTAGGTGCCCTTAGTACTGCCCATCGCTTAGGTCGTCGGATCCCCCAAGACCTGGCGATTGTTGGCTTTGATAACATCCCTGAATCAGCTTGTTTTTGGCCTCCCCTGACCACAGTTTATCAACGACTTATTGATGTAGGACGTATCGCTGTGCAAACCTTGCACAGGATGATCGAAGCAAACCGTCAATTGGGAACACCCGAAGAGGTAACTGTAACGCTGGTTAAGCCAGAACTAATCGTTCGGGCAAGCTCTTTGCGTTCTTGAATGACCACCGTAAATGTGGAATGGCTTTTGAAAATTTAATATCCAAATGCATATCCGTTTTTTCAGGTGAAAGGAGGCCTTGGCTATAAAGATACAATTATTCAAGCAACCTAAAGTGAAAATCATCATAAAAAAAGTTACAAAAAATTATGGAGGATGAAATGTACAAGAAAGTCTCACGAGGAATATTAGTGATTTCCATACTCGCTCTGGTGCTGTCAGCTTGTTCAACAACTACAGCTGCCCCGACGACCGAAGTCACGACTGCCCCTGCTGTTACTGAAATCAGTGCGCCTGCGGCGACTGAAATTACCGCTCCTGCCGCTACTGAAGGCGGCGCTCCGGCTGCAGAAGCCAAGTGGTGCTCCGGCACTAAAATCGTTTTCTTCCCTGGTGGAACACCAGGTGGTGGCTTTGAGCAAGTAGTCTATAACGGTGCTCTCGCCGCAGCTGCCGACACCGGCGCGGATGTGCAATACGTTTGGTCAGACTGGGATCCTGCGAAGATGATCACCCAGTTCACGCAAGCCGCAGCCACCAAGCCGAATGGCATCGCCGTCATGGGCCATCCAGGTGATTCGGCTTTTGATTCATTGATTGATGACGCTGAGGCACAGGGCATTATCGTGACGAGCATGAACACGCAACTCCCGCTGGCGCAAGCCAAATACGGTTCCAAAGGTTTTGGCTACGCGGGTGCCATTCTCTATAGTGCAGGCTATGCCCTGGGTCAGGAAGCTGTGACACGGTCAGGCGTGCAGTCTGGTGATAAAGCCTTCCTATGGGGTTTATTGTCACAGGCTGGTCGCGGTGAGCGTACTAAAGGCGTAAAGGATGCTCTTGAAGCCGCTGGTTTGACAGTGATCTACCAGGAGATCGACGATGCCACCAACAAAAGTGCGGCTGCGGGTGTGCCGGTCTTCACCGGCATCATGTCAGCCAATCCGGATATTAAACTAATGGTAACCGATCATGGCAACCTGACGGGCACCGTGCAGACCTTCCTGGAAGGCGCTGGCAAGAAGCCGGGTGATGTCTTTGCCGCCGGCTTTGATATGTCGGGCAATGCCATTGAAGCGATTCGTGGTGGCTGGCTCCAGCTGGTGATCGACCAGCAGCAGTATCTGCAAGGCTACTTCGGCGTCCTGCAGATTTGTCTCACCCATAACTACGGTTTCGCCGGTCTGCAGATTGATACTGGCGCAGGCTTTGCTGACGCAAATAATGTCGAGCAGCTGGCCGCACTGGTGGAGAAGCAGATTCGATAAGTCGGAACTGATCTCTACTGGCTAATGCTTTTCTGTTCTTGACAGAGAAGCAATTAGAAACCATGCAAGGGCTAAGTAGCTCAAGATGAGCTTCACGCTATTTAGCCCTTGCCAACCTCAAAAAATATGTAAGTTAGAAACAGACATAATATCTAAACTCTGAACGGAGATTATCAAATGGACTACCGTCTCGAACTTAGAAACGTGTCCAAATCCTTTGGAGAGGTCCAGGCGCTCGAGAATATAAACTTTCAGCTAGGTCAAAATGAAATTGTGGGCTTGCTAGGTGATAACGGCGCCGGAAAATCCACGTTGATAAAGATCATCACCGGTTATTATCAGCCAACTTCTGGCGAGATTTATTTCAATGGTCAGAAAGTGGATCACCTCACGGTTCCGAAAGCCAGAAAAATGGGTGTGGAGACCGTGTATCAGGAACGTGCCTTAGCAGAATTGCAAACCCTGTGGCGCAATATCTTTCTGGGACGCGAGCTCTGTAACTCGATGGGTTTCCTCGATATTCAGCGGATGAAGGATGAAACCCACCGGCTGATGACCCAATCCATGGGCTTTACCTCGCATGCGATCAGTCCGGATTCTCGGGTTGGCAAATATTCCGGTGGCGAGAAACAAGGCGTTGCCATTGTACGCGCCCTCTTCTTTGATGCGGAAATCATCGTTCTTGACGAGCCTACCATGGGTCTCTCGCTCAAAGAATCGGCCAAACTGGTTAACTTCGTAAAAGGCATCAAGCAAGCCGGCAAATCCGCCATTTTTATCGACCACAACATCTTTCATGTCTATAATGTCGCCGACCGGGTGGTGGTGATCGACCGCGGTAGGGTTGCCGGTGAATTTTTAACCAAATCCATAGGCGTATCTGACTTAATGGATAAGATGGTCCATGTCGCAGAAACCGGCATCCTCGATTAGCAAATGAAAATGGATGGAACCTATGAATTCTGAAGTGAATGAAACCACACCCGAAGTCAGCCAGCATTATAAAGAGGCTTTCAGTTTCAGGAGATTTACCCGCACGAACAGCGCCCAGCTCGGAATCCTGGGTGTCTTTGTAACCTTGTGGATCATATTCATCGTTTCTGCGCCTAACACATTTTTATCCCCTCAAATCTATTCAGCTTTCATGTCCTCCATCCCATTCTTTGCCATTATGGCCATCCCACTGACTATCGTGGTGATTGCGAAGGAGATGGATCTATCGTTTCCATCAATCATGGGCATGGGCATGGTGGCGTTTTCTTTTACATATGATGCGACAGCATTTATTGGGAATACGACCATACAGGTGGGATTGTCAATCATCGCCGCTCTTTTAGCCGGGTCAATTATCGGCTGGATCAATGGAATAATCATCGTGAAGTTTGGCATTCCCTCGCTGGTGGTCACCATCGGTACACAATTCCTATGGCGGGGTGCCGTGTTGGTGCTCACACAAGGGAGGAACTTCACATTGGATTATATAAAACAAACCATCTTTTACCCAATGCTGGTCGGCAAGATCGGTGGATATTTCCCTATGCAGATGGTTTGGCTTATCGTGATTACGGTTATCTTCTGGGTGTTTCTAAACCGCCATAAATTTGGGGCGCACATCTACTTGACTGGCGACAACATCAACAGCGCCGAACTGATGGGTATTAATACCGGGCGCACCCGCATTAAAGCTTTCATGCTAATCGGCTTAGTCTCAGCATTTGCTGGTTTGCTGTACAGTTTTTACGTGGCCTACTTTTGGCCAAGCCTGGGCGATGGTTATTTATTAAACACCATGGCATCTGTCTTCCTGGGCGGAACATCCGTCTTTGGTGGCACCGGCACAATCCTGGGAACGTTCCTTGGCGCTTTTATCATTGGTGCCATCGAGGCTGCGACAGTAGCAATCGGTTTGACAGGATTCTGGACCCAGCTGATCTATGGCTTGATCATCGTCCTATCGGTGATTATGCACACTTATCTGCGCAAGCGTGGGGAGTAATGACTCCAGCTTCATAAATCCATCTTCCCCCTTTAACAACAGATCTCCTGTTATTGCCGTTGCTGTATTGTAGGGATTGGAATGATAAGATGAAAAGAGATTATGTCTAATGCCCCTTATCGTCGATCAACTCGATATTCCACTCTCCAGTTACCCGTATTCTGGTGCTGTTTCCCGGCCAGTAAAGGTGCGTCCAGTAGCTACTGCCGCGCAACACAGACGGGTTTGCCCCCATCGTGACGATAATATGATCTGGAGAATAGTGGGCAAAATAATTAGCACGGTTAGCAGGTGGCCTTCCCAGGGTTGGATCCATTGCGACCCAGCCAACACCGGGCATGTACACATCTGGCCATGCATGCTCAATTTTTGCGATGGCATCCGTTCCCTGGTCCAGATACAGCAACCCTTCAAAATAGCGTGCCGGAATGCCTTGCGCCCGGCTAAGTGCCACCAACAAAGAAGTGTATTCCGTGCAGTCAGAACCCATGGGTCCGAGCGCAGCTTGCGCTCCCCAATTCTTTCCATTGGAGGTATATACCAGCTCATCGCCGATATAATCATAAAACGCGCCCACTTGTTGGCATACCGTCTCTGTGCTGCGCGCCAGCTTACCGGCGAGAGCCACTATTTGAGGATTAGCGGATTCGATATGCAGCTCGGGTTGGATGAAATCATTTGTAAGTTCTCCCCGGCAGACTGACAGATCGTATGTCAATTCGTAGACGGTCATCCGATAATCGATCTTTACCGATTGGGTTGTGCCAGCTGGTTGTTTGGAAAAATCAAACTCAGCAAATTGGTTGCCATATTCATCAACCACCAACTCATAATCATTGGGAGAAATCTCCATCGACTCCACCTCTTGATAAGGAGGTAAGCTCCGGATCAATGCTACCCATATATTCTGCTTCTCGGGCTGCCCTGCTCCCTCATTTACGAGCGCCAACTGCTGGTGCACAATATATTTACGTTGACCCAGTGTAGTTGCAAGGGGACCAGGAGTTGCACTCGCAGGGGTCAATAAATCCACCCGGGGCTGACATCCCAGCAAGAAGATAAATATACTGAATAAAAATAATCTACTGGAAAATGTTTTTATACTGCCTCTATTCGACCTAATTGTAAAGCATAACAACCAACAACGCAAAAAACCAATGAACCTACAAATCCAATTAACATTGCTTATATCAACCCAAAAATCGTTGACGCCGGGTGGATTGTTTTCATTGATTGGCTCATTTGTGGCGCTAATAAGACCGCATCTGGTGCCATGCAAGCTGCCCTGCGAAGATTCTCTAGATATATGGATGAGACCGATATGACATCCCGCGAAAGGGTAATGCGAGCCCTTAATCATCAAGAACCTGATCACGTACCGATCGACCTGGGTGCGACGATCGTCAGCTCGATTGTCAAGAAGACTTACATCGAACTCAAACAGTATCTTGGTATGCCATTTCAGCCGATCAAGATGCTGGACTACGTACAACAGCTGCCCTATGTTGATAATGATTTAATGGAGCGGTTCGGGGTTGATTTCCGCATGGTGCAATTACCAGCTGCGACGACTGTCGGCGTGGATATTTTCGAAGAAGGCGAGTATTATGCCTTCATTGACCGCTGGGGCTCGAAGCTGCACATGCCTAAAAATGACGGATTGTATTTTGATTGGGTAGACTTCCCAATCAAAGAAGCGACGATGGCTGCGCTGGACAGTTACCACTGGCCGCGTCCCGATTCAATTGAAGTCAACGCGCAACTAGGTTTGCAGGCGAAAAACCTGTATGAAACCACCGACTACGCTCTGGTGGGCAGCGCAGTGATCGGTGGAGGCATCTTTGAGCAGCCTGCCCGGGTGATGGGCTTGCAGAATTTTTTGATGGCGCTGCTCACTGAACCGGCATTTGCCGACCGGCTGATGGAAACGATCACCGACATTTATATTGAATCCTGTAATAATTACCTGGAATACGTCGGCCCTTACATTCAGGTTTTCACCTTTTGGGATGACCTGGCTGGTCAAAATGGCTGGATCATCAATCCCGAAGTTTATCGAAAACTGATCAAGCCTAAACAGAAACGCCTGGTTGATGCGATCAAGCAAAAGACGGACGCCAAGCTGTTCTATCACAGCTGTGGGGCAACACGCAGCTTAATCCCCGACTTGATCGAAATCGGATTTGATATCCTGAACCCGGTCCAGGTTTCGGCTAAAGGTATGAACACCAAGGAGCTCAAACTAGAGTTCGGACGAGATATTGTTTTTTGGGGTGGGGGCATTGATACACAGTATGTGCTTCCATTTGGTAAACCTCAGGAAGTGGTTGATGAAGTCAAGCGCCGTATCGATGATCTGGCACCGGGCGGAGGTTTCGTATTTGCTGCGGTGCACAACATCCAGGCTTTGGTTCCGCCGGTAAATATTGTCACTGCATTCGATACCGCCCTCGAATACGGAAGATATCGCAGCTGAATGTCGCCAGCAGAGTATGATGGGCACGTTTTAGAATGGAGCAACCTTTGATGAAACATCGCGATCGCGTTGCGGCTGCACTCAATCATCAAAACCCCGATCGTTGTCCGATGCAGATCAGCTTCACCCCTGAATTTGCCGCCCGCCTCGAGGCTGATCTACAACTCAAGGGTCAGGGATTACATAATCCTCATGGGGGTGGCAATACCTATGAACTTGAACGCGCCTTAGACGAAGATATGTTATTGACTTCTGTTGGATGGGTCAATGGCTACTACCAAAACGGTTATCAAGATGTGGATAATTATCGCGATGAATGGGGAGTTATTTGGAAGACGATCGAATATCAGACGCGTTTTGGAAATGGAAAATATACTGAACCATTTGGCCATCCACTGACAGACGACCGGGAATTGGATACGTATTCGGCACCCAATCCGGATCGCCCAGTATTATACGCTGAGACCAAACGGGTGATCCGCGATTATAAAAGCGAGTATTGGATCGTTGGTGTTACCCCGACGACGATCTTTGAAACGGCATGGGCGCTGCGTGGGTATGAACAACTAATGGTGGACATGGCTGCCGACCCTTCGATAGCTAACCGGGTGTTGGATCTCCCGTATCATTATCATAAGGCTGTCACCCAGAACCTGGTTAGAATAGGTGTCGACATGATCTGGCTGGGCGATGATGTGGGTGGGCAGAATTCCATGCTGATGTCACCGAAAATGTGGCGTACATATCTCAAACCGCGCATGGCTGAATTGATTGCTTCACTGCGTGCAATCAATCCACAGATCAAGATTGCCTATCATACCGATGGTGTCGTGTACCCGATCATTCCCGAATTGATCGAGATCGGTATTGATGTATTGAATCCAATCCAGCCGATGGCAATGGACCCGGAAAAATTGAAGGAAAGCTACGGCGATCGGCTGTGCTTCTGGGGATCGATAGACATCCAGAAGACCATGCCATATGGTACGCGGGAGGACGTGAAAAAGGAGGTTCTGACTCGCTTGAAAACCATCGGAAGGAGTGGAGGTTTGCTAATCGGACCAACGCATAACCTGCAACTGGATACACCTCTTGAGAATTTCTGGGCATTGGTCGACACAATCCGGGATACGGCATATCTATCAATTTCGTGAGGGTGCTTTGCATGCAATATCGTGAGTTGGGACATAACTGTTTATTTACAGCATGATGATGACGAAACGAGAAATCATCCGTGCTGTGCTTGAGGGACAAAAACCACCATACGTACCCTGGTCTTGTGGTTTTACCAAAGAGGCCAGGGCGAAACTGCAGCCGTACTACGGAGAGGATGAATTGGAAGCAGTACTACAAAATCATTTCGTAAAGTTGGGCAGTGATATAGGCTTCTTTACCGATCTGGGAAACTATCGCCACCAGGATGTTTTCGGCGTAATTTGGGACCGCAGCATTGATAAGGATATTGGCAATCCTATTGGCTGTACGCTCCCCGAAGCAACATTGGAGCATTATAATTTTCCCGATCCACTGGATGAGCGTATTTTCGCGGATATCCCAGGGCATATCGAAAAATATGGTGACCGGTTCAGGGTATTCCAAATTGGTTTCTCACTCTATGAGCGAGCCTGGACCCTGCGCGGCATGCAGAACCTGCTGATGGACTTTTATGATCATCCGGAGTTTGTTCGAGATTTATTGAATAAAATTGCAGATTACAACATCGCTCAGGTGAAAGAAGCTTTGAAATATGATATCGATGCGGTGTATTTTGGAGATGATTGGGGTCAGCAGAACGGGTTGCAAATGGGACCGAGATTATGGCACAATTTTATCTATCCGGTCCTGGTTCGCATGTACCGCGCGGTGCACGATGGCGGCAGGTATGTATTTATCCATTCCTGTGGAGATGTCGATGATCTGTTCGACGATCTCATCGAAATCGGCTTGAACTGCTTTAATCCATTCCAACCTGAGGTAATGGATATACCTGCTCTTCTGCGGAAGTATCGAGGCCGATTGACCTTTCATGGCGGGCTATCAACTCAAAAAACATTGCCGTACGGGACAATCGAGGAGGTCCGCGCAGAAACTCACCGGCTGCTCGAGCTGGGAAGGGAGGGCAGCTATATCTTTAGTCCGGCACATGATGTGCAAGGTGATGTCTCTCTGGAGAACATGCTGGCATTTATCGAGCTGATACAAAGTCAGCCAGGATATTTGAATAACTAGAGGAGAAATCGAATGAGTATAATTGATGACCTGCGTCAAAGCGTAATTGATGGTGAAATGAATACAACGCAGGAGCTCGTGCAAAAAACACTCGCTGAAAAAATTCCGCCCGAACAAATCCTCAGTGATGGGCTAATTTCAGCGATGACAGAAGTTGGTCGAAGGTTTGAATGCAATGAATTCTATGTACCTGAGATGCTGATCTCGGCACGGGCGATGAAAAGCGGCCTGGCACTGCTGCGCCCACATCTGATCGCTGCCAATGTCCACGCGGTTGGCAAGGTTATTATCGGAACGGTACAGGGTGACTTGCACGATATTGGAAAGAATCTGGTCGGGATGATGCTGGAAGGAGCGGGATTTGAAGTGATCGATCTGGGCGTAGACGTATCCCCGGAGAAATACGTGGCTGCTGTAAAAGAACATCAGCCAGATTTGGTTGCCTGTTCCGCCCTGTTGACGACGACCATGCCACGCATGGAAAATATCATTTCCTCGCTCACGGAGGCAGGACTGCGCGACCGGGTGAAAGTGATGATCGGTGGCGCCCCGGTAACGGAAAAATATGCCACCGATATTGGTGCAGATGGGTATGCACCGGACGCAGCCTCGGCTGCCTCATGTGCCAAGGAACTCATCCTTAATTTGTGAGAAAAGAAATCGGTATACAAACGTTAGATTGCTCGAATATGACTTCTGGCACTGTCTTTGATATCAAAGAATTCACCATTCATGACGGACCCGGCATTCGTACGACCGTGTTTCTGAAGGGCTGCCCGCTGTCTTGCATGTGGTGCCACAATCCTGAGGGTCAGTCATGCCAACCTCAAGTCATCCGGGGATTGGCCGGTGAGCGAATTGCCGGGAAAGAGTACACAGCGATAGGACTGGCTGCGCTCTTGAATCCGCAGATTGATATCTTGCGAGCCAATGAAGGTGGCTTGACTTTCTCAGGTGGCGAACCACTCTTACAGGCAGATTTTGTGGCCGAGGTAATCGATTTGCTTGATGACGTGCATGTTTTGTTGGATACCTCAGGTTATGGTGATGAACAAGATTTTCGTAGCCTGGTCGATCGATCCGATTTAGTCTTTTTCGACCTAAAGTTGATTGACAGCACAATGCATCATCATTACACGGGTTGTGATAACACTCAAATATTGAGGAACCTGATACTCCTTAATAAGATAGGCAAACCGTTCGTGGTGAGAGTGCCACTGGTGCCAGGCGTGACGGATACTGACCAGAACCTGGAAGCCATTGTGCAAACATTACGTGGATTGTCAGGATTACTGCGGGTGGATCTACTGCCCTACAATAAAGCCGCCGGTTCGAAATACCGGTATGCAGGTATGGAATTCAAACCAGAGTATGACGAATCACAAGAACTAAACCTCAACACAAGCCTATTTGAGCATGCTGGTATTAAGGTAAGCATCGCATGAATGAACGATTGACTACAATGAGGAACCGGGTGCGGGCAGGTGCGCATCACTCATTAAGACAGGATACTCCGATCGAGATACTTCCGGAATGTGAAACCGGGCAGTTATCCTGGTCGAGACGTGCAGCTCGCCTGGTCCAGCGCCAGTGCGAAGCCGAGCAAGTCACCATCGAACCGGATGAGCGCATTGTATTTACCAGGACGTTACCCAGTGTACCCGCGATTTATTCAGCGGAGCAATGGGCTGAATTGACCGCCGGACAAACGCTGCACGAATTAGGATCAATTAGTAATATTTGTGCGGATTGGAATCTTCTGCTGTCACAGGGCTTGCTAGGACGGAGGCAGGTCGCCCTCGCAACGCGTGAGCGACTGGTGAATGAACCCGAAGCCGTCGAGTTTCTTGAATGTGCCATCGAGACAATCGATGCGGTCCTGGGATTGGCTGCCCGATATGCACATCGAGCACGCGAGATGGGGTGGGAGAACACAGCTGATATGCTCGACCACGTCCCAGCTTACCCTGCCCTAACTTTCCATGAAGCGCTGCAGTCGCTTAGGATTTGCCAGGCTGTCGTCTGGCTTTGTGGACATTATCATGTGGGCTTAGGTCGTTTCGATCAATATATGTGGCCGTACCTAAACTCTGACCTCCAATCAGGTACTCTGACGGTCGAAACAGCGGAAGAATTGTTGGCTGAGTTCTTCATCTCGCTAAACAAGGATAGTGATCTATATCCGGGTGTGCAGCAAGGCGATAACGGGCAGACAATCACCCTAGGCGGGGTCACGCCTAGCGGGGGACCAGCTGTGAATGAGCTTACGCGCATGGTCCTGCGTATTTCACGTGACTTGGCGATGATCGACCCAAAGATCAATCTGCGTATATCGGCTGAAACCGACCTTGATCTGCTTAGTTTAGCCACCGAGCTTACCCGCATCGGGTTAGGTTTTCCCCAATATAGCAATGACGATGTCGTTATTCCGGCACTCGTAGCTCACGGTTATACCCTTGAAGATGCGCGTGATTACGTTGTGGCAGCTTGCTGGGAGTTTATTATCCCCGGTCGAGGGATGGAAGTTGTCAACATCGGGGCAGTATCATTCCCGGCATCCGTCGACCAGGCTATCCGGGCAGGTCTTGCCGCCCGGGATGATTTTGAGGGAATTCTCGAGCGGGTTTCTGAACATATCGCTGCACAAGTTCATCAGCTCGGTGATGCCTATTCCCGCCTGCTCCTGCCACCAGCCCCATATTACTCGGTGTTCATGC
>Ga0154666_1020_pt2 | contig 15237 bp, 16 predicted proteins | sample Rifle2008BG13ft_FD_116095 | JGI IMG/M metagenome (GOLD analysis project Ga0154666, IMG submission 116095) | Chloroflexi bacterium RBG_13_50_21 | reverse complement strand
GATAAAATCGGGGAATTTGAAGGGATCTCGGATGAAGAACACGGGAGTGTTGTTCCCGACCATATCCCAATTGCCTTCTTCCGTGTAGAATTTGATGGCAAATCCGCGCACATCACGTTCAGCATCCGCGGCACCACGTTCCCCAGCCACAGTCGAGAAACGAAGCAAACAAGGCGTCTGTTGACCGACCTTTGAGAAAACTTTGGCTTTGGAATAACGTGTGATGTCATTGGTAATAGTGAGGGTTCCGAAAGCGCCAGAGCCTTTGGCATGTACGATGCGTTCTGGAACGCGTTCACGATTAAAAGTGGCCAATTTCTCCATCAGCTGATAATCCTGCATCAGCACAGGACCACGTGGACCAGCAGTCAATGAGTTTTGATTATCTGCGATGGGTTGCCCGTGATTAGTTGTCAGTTGTTTTTTCTTGCTCATTCGGTTTTCCTTTCGTTGGGTGGAATCGTTGGGTTAATAAGATCTATATATTTTTTTGACAATCTGGGCACAAACCGTAAAAAACGAGCTGGTGGCAAAGGATTTGAAACCCGGAAATATGTTCCATTTCGTCCAGCAAAGCATGGTTGGGTGCTTCCAGTTGACCATCCGAAATTTTTTTACAGCTTGTGCAGATTAGATGCGGATGAGGGTAAGGTCGTTTGGCATCAAAATGGTTATCGTCATGTAAACTAATTTCGACTACTTCGCCCAATTCCTTCAATAAGTAGATCGTCTTATAAACGGTTGCAAGACTCATTGTGGGAAATTGAACTTTGACTTGCTCAAAAAGTTGCGCTGCACTGGGGTGATCTTCACTGTTGGTAATTAACCGCACCAAATACAAACGCTGGGGGGTGAGGCGGTAATCCATCAAGCGTAACTTGGCGAGCAGCTGCTCGAAGCGTGTCTGTATATCGGCCATAAGTTATGATATTGATAATCGTTTTCTATAGAGAATGATTATCCATATAATAACATACGCTGACGATAATCAGGGAGGTTATTTGTGGGATGGGGGTATCAGGTAATACCGGTTCTAGATAGCCTTCCAGCTATGGACGATTAACGCTCCCTTTTCTGACAAACAGAACTAGCCAACAAAAAATCTTTCGGTTGGGTAGTTAGATGATTTTTGTTCATCTGATTGTCATCTTCGCTTGATATATTATGCCTAATTGGATGCATATCATCAGATATTAGTAGGAGGAAATTACCATGAAACATGTCTCCGCAGTCATTACCGCAATACTCATCACCGCCGTCATTGGATTGGCGATAATGGTGATCGGGGTCAGCGCCCTCACCAATACCAATACCGTACCATTACAAAATTCCCCGAACAGCGCCTTAACTGCGAATAATCTTTCAACCGTCGGTAGTTCTGCTGCGCAATCGGCATCCAGTTCGTCAGATGTTCAGCAATTACAGCAGCAGGTGAGTGATTTACAATCTCAGGTTGACCAGGCGAACCAGGCAATCCAGCAATACCAATCGCTTTTTGTAGCGCTGCAGCAGCGTGGGTTGATCCAAATTGATCAAAATGGCAATATCTACCTCCGCCAAGGTGAATCTGATTCACTTCATTAAGTAATGCAATTACACCGAATAAACCATGGGTGGAATTTGAACGTCGATCCACCAGAAAGGGTTCGAATATGAAAATCGTCAAAAAAAGTCTACGGCTCTGGATTACAGTTGCTTCCGTCTTCAGCTTTCTTACAGGCTGGATGCTATTCTCTCATGCCAATAAACCCGCTCCTCTACAAACCAGCCAGACAGCCATAAGCGCTCCAGTTTCCAACCAATCACAGCGAGCATTCAATCGTACCTCACAGTCGATTGGGTTTCCGTTTTCTGTGCAAAGCCAATCTACTTTCTCAAGTCCACGACTGCGGACGGGCGGTTCGTAACATGCACTACGATGAATTTCGAGCCATGAATTCAGATATCATCCTGGCTGCCAGTGGAGGTGACCTTGGGGCGATCAATGAGGGTTTCTTGCTGGCGCGCCAGTTCATCAACCGGAGCGAACAGCGTTTCACTCGTTTTTCTGAAGACAGCGAGCTTGCCGACCTCAACCGTTCAGCCGGAGTCTGGTTTCAGGCGTCTGATGAGATGTTTCAGGTGCTACAAGAGGCTCTCCGATTAGCTTTCGAAACAGATGGGCTGTTCAATCCAGCCATCTTGCCTGCCTTGAAACAAGCCGGGTACGATCGCAGTATGGATGACATCCGAACCAGTGCTTCCCGCATCGAGCACCCGCAGGAAGCGGAAAAGCAAGATTTTAGGCAGATTCAACTCGACCCGTCGAGGAAATCAATCCGAATGCCCCAAGGGATGCAAGTTGACCTGGGAGGGATTGCCAAAGGCTGGATCGCCGAGCAAGCTGCACAGAGGTTGGCAAAAATGTCCGAGGCGTGTGCCGTCAATGCGGGTGGGGATATGTTTTTGATCAATTTACCGAAGGGCGAAATCGATTGGGAGATTGGTCTGGAAAACCCCATGGAGACTGAAAAGAATCTGGTAGTTTTACACGTCAAGCCAGGAGCAGTGGCAACATCCACCATTACCAAACGACAGTGGCAGCATAACGGCCAATTACAGCACCACCTGATTGACCCACGCAGCGGAAGACCAGCCCGAACCGAATGGCTGAGCACTACGGTTTGGGCAGAGACAGCTGCGGAGGCTGAAGTATATGCAAAGGTCCTATTAATAGGCGGACCACAAGCCTCCGAAGGGCTATTCAGCCATCAAACTAACACAGCCTACCTGGCTGTCAATAAAAACGGCTGGGTGCAGGGCTCCATGAATTATCACGAGGTGTTCAATGTCTAGTATCAAAACAATATCGAGCGGTTCCACCCATAAACACTTAGCCATGTGGCTGCTTGGAGGCGGTTTATTAATCGGCGCTGCGCTATTAGGAGCGTTGGGGTTCTTCGTCTTTACATATCTACCGGTCGGTCAGGCGATTCGCAACCTGCTGGCATGGCTGTTTGCCACGAACAGCACACATACCACCTGGTACATCACCCGCGCGGCTGGTTGGGTGGCATATTTCTTACTTTGGTTTTCCATGGTTTGGGGTTTGGCGATTCCCACAAAGTTCTTTGAACGCCTCATTTCACCGACGTTTGCGGTTGATTTTCATGAGTATATCTCGCTATTATCGATCGGTTTCGTGATATTGCACGTCAGCGTCTTGATGGCTGATCAATATCTACCTTTCTCCCTGGCTCAAATTTTGATTCCGTTTATATCTCCCTTCCGGCCTGTGTGGGTGGGTCTTGGTGTGCTGGGTTTTTACCTGACCCTGTTAGTGACCCTCACTTTTTACCTGCGGAAGAAGATCGGGCAAAAGAAATTCAAGGCAATTCACACGCTGAGCCTGGTTGGGTATCTTGGGGTGGTGCTGCATGCTTTCTTTTCGGGGAGTGACTCTTCGCTGCCTGCTGTGCAGCTCATCTACATCAGCACTTTCATGGTGATCGTATTCCTGACCTCCTATTGGCTGGTCAACGCCAGGCAAATCAAGAAGGAAAAAGACAACCGCAGCCTACCTTCCAGACAGACCCGACCTGTGCGGCAGTAATACAGGATCGTTGTATAATTTTGATATGCGTCTGCTCGTTATCGAAGACAACCAACGTCTCCAGAATTCTATTAAATTGAGCCTGGAAGAATCGGGTTACGTATTAGATACAGCCGCGGATGGGGTGGAAGGCCAGGAACTTGCCGAATTGACCCCATATGATGCCATTATTCTCGATATTATGCTGCCTAAACAGGATGGATTGGAGGTTTGCCGCAACCTGAGGCGCCAGCGCATACGCACTCCCATCCTCCTGCTCACCGCCCGCGACGCTGTTGAAGACCGTGTTAAAGGCCTGGACAGCGGTGCCGATGACTACCTGATCAAGCCTTTTTCTCTGGATGAGCTGCGCGCCCGGCTAAGGGCATTGCTGCGACGTGATGCACCCGATAAAACCGGTGTGCTGATCGCGGCTGACCTGGAACTTGACCCGGCTACTCACTACACCCAACGGGCAGGGATACCCATCGAACTGACCAGTAAGGAATTTGCCCTGCTTGAGTACATGCTGCGTAACCCGAACTGGCTGATTACGCGGGAAATGGCTGAGAGACACGTGTGGGATTATGGTGGAGCCAGCGGCTCGAACCTGGTGGATGTGTATATCCGCCGTTTACGCCGTAAATTGGATGATCCGTTTGAGGTAAAGCTGATTGAGACCGTGCGCGGTTTCGGGTACCGGCTGAATAAACCTGAACCATAACTGCTCAAGTGACAGGTTCAATCTCTTTCTGGCAAGGCGTAGGAGATTTTATAGAACTTATGCGAAGGCGGGTATTATTTTTTGAGACAAATTATTAGCCAATTCACACAAAGCATTCGGTTTCGACTGGTGCTGTGGTTCGTGCTGATCCTGGGAGTTGTGATGGCAATATTCAGCGGGTTCGTCTATTGGCGCCAGGCATTAGATATCCGGTCGATTGCCATGGGGCGCTTGAACTACTCACTGGAGCATCTGCTGGGTTCCTCAAATGAAGGAGAGCACAACTTTGAACAAGTTCCACCGGTCTCTCCGACAATACCTGAAAGTGCCCTCCTGGATACAAATCTACAACAAAGCGATGTAATGGCGTTTCAAGCAGCTGATGGGAACATCCTGCAAAGCAGTGGTGCACTTACAACTGAACAAATCAAGCAGCTGAACCTACCGGTTGCTGGATGGAAAGGCATCGAGCAAATTACTATTCCAAAAATACCGCTGATCGAAAACGATCGCTACCTGTTCATCAATCCATCCATCCTTCAAAATGGTCAGGTTACCGGCTACCTTTTATTGGGAGTGCCGTTGGATGCCAACAACCAGCTGGGGCGGCTGCTGGTTTCTTTGGTGATCGGTAACATCCTGACCCTGGCGATTGCATTAACCGGGGGCTTTTGGCTGGCAGATAAGGCAATGCGTCCGGTACGAACGATCACCCACACTGCTAAGCAGATCAGCGAAACCGATCTCCACAAACGCTTGCACCTAACCGGTAAAGATGAATTATCTGCGTTGGGCAATACTTTTGACGATATGCTCAATCGATTGCAAGCTGCTTTTGAACGCCAACGGCAGTTCACTGCCGATGCGAGCCATGAACTGCGCACCCCATTGACGATCATTGATCTGGAAGCCAGCCGGGGGTTATCTGTCAGGCGATCTGTAGACGAATACGAAAGTATTCTGAAGAACATAAAATCGGAAAACCAGTTTATGGTCAGGTTGGTGACTAATTTACTGGCGTTAGCAAGGATGGATGCGGGGCAGGTGAAATTAAAATCCGATCCGCTCGACTTAAGCGACCTGACTGTTGATGTGATCGAACGGATGCAGCCACTGGCGGCAGCCCAGGGAGTGTCAATCAACGTCGGAGAAATGCCAAGGACGCTAACCCTGGGAGATCGCTCGACCCTGAACCAGATGCTCACCAACCTGGTAGAGAATGCCATAAAATATACAGTCAGCGCAGCCGATCCACAGGTGCAGATATCAGTCGGTAGACGGGAGGAAGCAGGACAATCATCCGCTTGGGTGAGGGTGAGCGATAACGGAATAGGTATCGCTAAAGAACACCAGGCGCATATTTTTGACCGTTTTTACCAGGTAGACAAGTCGCGCACACGAACAGATAGGACAGAAGCAGATCCTCTTGAACCGGATTCATCAGGTACTGGCCTGGGGCTGGCAATCGCGCAATGGATTGCCCATGCGCATCACGGTGAAATTCGGGTGGATAGTGTTCCGGGTCAGGGTTCTACGTTTGAAGTGGTCTTGCCGGTGTACAATCCAGTCGAATGAGTTCAATTCGATGGAGTTCGGTCGAAAAAACAATACCGCCTCACTTTGGTTGGGTAAAAATTAAATGTTTAAGCGTTTATTTTAGGTAATCTATATTAGAATATCTGTCGCAATCACTGTGCAAACATAATCAAATTCAAAGGATGTGACGCATGAAAGAGAAGATACTGGTAACCGGCGGGGCGGGTTTCATTGGCAGCCACCTGTGCGAGCTGTTGATACAGCAAGGGCATCACGTAGTCGCTATCGATAACCTGTCAACAGGCAGGCTGGAAAATATTCAGCACCTGCTGCCGATGCCGAGTTTCCAGTTTGTGCGTGAGACGATCACCAACAGCCAGGTGCTGGACCGACTGACCAGCGAAGCGGATATCCTCATTCATCTGGCAGCTGTGGTAGGGGTCCAACTGATCGTTGAAGACCCGGTGAATACAATTGCCACCAACATCATGGGGACGGAAGCAGTGCTGACGACGGCTAACCGCTACCACTGCAAGGTGATGCTCGCATCTACATCAGAGGTGTATGGAAAGGGATATAAAGTACCCTTTAACGAGGAGGATGATTGTGTGATGGGACCAACCAGCCACAGCCGCTGGTCCTATGCAACCACAAAAGCCATCGACGAATTCCTGGGGTTGGCGTATTTTCATCAATTTAACTTGCCAGTAGTGGTCATGCGCTTTTTTAACACCGTGGGGCCTCGCCAGACCGGACGATATGGCATGGTTCTGCCACGCTTTGTCCGCCAGGCATTGGCAGGTGAGCCGATCACAATCTATGGGGATGGCGAGCAAAGCCGCTGCTTCAGTGATGTAGCGGATATTATCGACGCCACGGTAAAATTAGCTTCACACCCCGGAGCGATTGGTCAGGTGTTCAATATTGGCTCAACCGAGGAAGTGACAATCCGTGAGCTGGCTGAGAGGGTGATCGCGGCTACGGGCAGCCAATCAAAGATTGTGTATGTACCTTACGAGGATGCTTATGCACCAGGGTTCGAAGATATGCGTCGCAGGGTGCCTGATTTAGGGAAAATCCAAGGGCTGATTGGGTACGAACCCCGCTATACATTAGATGACACCTTAAAGCGTGTGATTGCTTTCGAGCGCGAGCACATGCTAAAACAAGCTAAAGAGCCTACCTTGCCCAGACCATCCAGGTAAGCTGGGCAACCACCAAACCGAGCACGATCCCTCCAAGCGCTTCACGCGGGGTGTGACCCAAGACCTCGCGCAGCTGCTCCTCTTTCAATGGATTTCCTGCTGCCAAATCATTGATCATGGCGTTGATCAGCTCGGCATGCTTGCCTGCCTGGCGGCGGATGCCGGTGGCGTCATAAATGACGACCATACTCATGGCAAATGCCAGGGCGAATAAAGCCGAGTCGAAACCGACCCAAAGCCCAATCCCATGCGTGATCCCAACCACCAGGGCAGTGTGGGAGCTGGGCATGCCCCCGGCTTGAGCGAGTAATGACCAATTCCACTTGTGAGTTTGCAAATATTCGATAGGGAGCTTGATCGTTTGGGCGATTCCCCAGGCGATTAGAGCGCCGATTAAAACGTAGTTGTGGAAGATGGACAACATATATTCTTAATCTTCAACCGACATATCCACGAGGGTATCGCCAGACAGTTGTTTGACACGCAGCTCAGCCTTATCCAGCAATTCGACACAATGCCTGGTCAGCGCCTGACCACGCTCATAGAGGGACATGGTTTCATCCAGCGGGAGCTTGGTAGACTCAAGAGAGGCAACGATGGTCTCCAACTCTGTCAATGCCTGCTCGTAGGATAGCTCCTTCACGGGGGTTTGAGTAGTTTTTACTTTTGGTTTTGCGGGAGACATGGCTTACTCCTCATACTCACTTTTTGTCATTGTGAGACCAGCAAACCCTGGCACGCGCAACGAAGCAAGCGGCTTATGCTGGTCGAAGCAGTGACTCATCATGCATCCACATGGACGTCAAAATTGCCATCACTGACCTGAACGTTCAAGGCCTCCCCTGCGCTTACCTGATTCACTCGTGCAATGGCTTCACCCACCTGATTGGTGACGATGGCGTAACCCCGTTCCAGCACTGCCCTGGGGTTAAGCGCTGCCATATGCTGCACGAGTCCATTCAGTTGAATACGCACCAGCTGTAAAAGGTGTTTGGTGCTGGCACCCAGGCGTCGGTCCAGCTCGTCAACTCGCTGGCTTTCAGATTGAATCTGGTTGAGGGGTGAATTCCTTTCCAATTGGTTTTGAAGCTCCCTGGAGGCCCAACGGAGCTCGCTGGTGTAGCTCTGCAGGAGGCGATAGAGGCGGTCGGTGTGCTCAGATAAGTCAAGGCGCAGGTCAGCCTGGTTGGGTGTGGCAAGCTCAGCGGCAGCCGTGGGGGTGGGGGCGCGCAGATCTGCCACGAAATCTGCGATGGTGAAGTCGGTCTCGTGGCCGACACCCGTGATAATGGGTACGGGTGAAGCCGCGATGGCGCGTGCTAAACGCTCATCATTGAATGCCCACAGGTCTTCGATCGAGCCGCCCCCACGCGCCAGGATGATCACATCTGGGTTGGCAACCCGGACCACATCGTGCAAGGCATCAATAATACGGGCTGGTGCCTCATCACCCTGGACGGGGGTAGGAGCCAGTACCACTTCCACCAGCGGGTAGCGGCGGCGAAGGGTGTTAAGCATGTCCTGCAATGCTGCCCCAGTTGGGGAGGTGACGATTCCAATCCGTTTGGGCTTGAGTGGGATGGGACGCTTGCGTTCAGGTGCGAACAAGCCCTCTGCTTCCAGCATGGCTTTCAGGCGCAGGAATTCCTGGTACAAGGCACCTTCACCAGCCGGTCGGAATAGGTCTGCATAAAGCTGGTACTGCCCACCCATCTCGTAGACACTGATGGTGCCATGTACCTCAATGGCATCTCCATCGCGTGGCGTGTAGCTCTGCCGGATGACTGCGTTTCGCCACATCACACAGCGCAAGGAGGCTGAGCTATCCTTCAACGTGAAATATAAGTGACCTGAGGCTGGGCGTGAGAAATTTGAGACCTCCCCATTCACCCACACATCTTGAAGCAGCTCATCTGATTCGAGCAGCTCGCGCAGGTAGCGCGTCAAATCAGCAACTGTCCAAGAGGCGGGACTATGGGGAGAAAAAAGTGGAAGCTGGGACATCCGTATTAGGATACACGGATTAGGGTGGGATGTCAATGCAAAGTAAAAAAAACATGTCTACTTTGCATTGACACTATTCCGCAAAGACTGATTCTTTGCTACAATAATGTCGGTATATGAATTACATCTGGTCGCCCTGGCGTATGGAATATATTTTATCTCCCAAATCTGGTGAAGGCTGCATTTTTTGCGAAGGATTGAAACAGGTAGATGGTCCGGAGAATTTGATCGTCTATCGAGGTCCTAAAGCTTTTGTTATACTCAATCGTTTTCCATATACAAGCGGGCACCTGATGATTGTGCCTTATGAGCATAAGCCTTCCTTGGAACTATTGGAAGCCAGCTCGCGAGCCGATATCATGGAGCTTTCGGCTCGGGCAATCCAGGTACTGCAGGCGTTGTATGCACCCCAGGGTTACAATTTGGGGATGAATATTGGAAATGCGGCTGGAGCGGGGATATCGGAGCATGTGCATTTGCACGTGGTGCCACGCTGGGTGGGCGATACGAACTTTATGTCAGCTGTATCGCAAACCCGCGTGCTGCCTGAGCTGTTAGAGGAGACCTACCATCGAGTGAGAGAAGCCTGGAATACTGACTAAACAGGCTATTATTTAAGCAGGTTAATTCAAAATGGGGCTCTGAAAAGATCAAAATTATATTTTTATTACGACGGTTCCTGGAGGAAAAACGATGAGCAACAAAGATGCAGAAGCGGTAATTGTGAGTGCTGTGCGGACACCTTCGGGGAGTTTTCAAGGTGGGTTTAACAGCCTGACAGCGGTAGACCTGGGGGCATGGGTGGTGAAGGCGGCGGTGGAACGAGCTTCAATTCCAAACCAGGCAGATATCAACGAAGTCATCATGGGAAATGTGGTTTCAGCCGGGTTAGGGCAAAACCCTGCCCGACAGGCTGCGATTCATGCCGGACTGCCGGTATCGGTGGGGGCGTTCACGATCAATAAGGTGTGCGGTTCAGCATTGAAAGCCACCATGTTAGCCGCCCAAGCCATCCGGGCAGGTGATGGGGACTTGTTCGTGGCGGGCGGCATGGAAAGCATGAGCAGGGCACCCTTCCTGGTCGATGGGCGTACGGGAAGCTTACGCTTCGGGCATGCCCAGCTGACCGACGCCTTGCTGAGAGATGGCCTGTGGTGTGCGCTGGAAAATTGGTCCATGGGTGATGCGGCTGAATTTATCGCCAATGAATACCACGTCACACGTGAAGCCATGGATGAGTATGCTTATAAGAGTCACATGAAAGCTATCGCCGCCATGGATGGGGGAAAATTTAAGCAGGAAATCGTGCCGGTGGAGGTGAAGGGTCGCAAAGGACAGGTGACGGTGGTGGACACGGATGAGACCCCTCGACGAGATACAACTTTGGAAGGGTTAGGGAAACTTCGCCCGGCCTTCCAGAAAGATGGCAAGGTGACAGCAGGCAATGCACCCGGTTTGAATGATGGAGCTGCAGCAGTAGTGGTAGCCAGCCGTGCAAAAGCCGAGCAGATGGGGGTTAAACCAATGGCACGCATCCTGGGGTATGGGAGCGTCGCCCTGGAACCGAAATACCTCTTCGCAGCACCCGCGAAAACCATTCCGGTGGTATTAAAACAAGTTGGCTGGAAACTCACCGATGTGGACCTGATCGAGCTTAACGAAGCCTTCGCCGCCCAGGTGCTGGCAAATGGCTACGAGCTGGTCGATCAGGGATGGGATTGGGATAAAGTCAACGTGAATGGTGGTGGCATTGCCTTGGGACACCCCATTGGTGCCAGCGGGGCGCGCCTCTTAGCTACCCTCATCTATGCCCTGAAAGACCGCGGGTTGAAGAAAGGGATCGCCTCGTTATGCCTGGGCGGCTCTGAAGCAGTGGCGATGGCGATTGAGCTGGAGTGAGGTACGAGGAAGCAGATGGAGTATATGCGCTCATAATATATCGACATCGCTCACAAGAAATGTTCGCGATGCTGCGGGCGAAATGAGCCCTTGTTGCTTCGCCCCAACAGAATAATCTGGAGGAGGAACGCATGGACATACGCTCGATATTTGTGCTAGGGGCGGGGACAATGGGTAACGGAATTGCCCAAGTAGCAGCTACTTCAGGTTACCAGGTAACCATGATGGACGTGCTCCCAGGGCAGGTGGAGCGAGCTCAGACGACCATCGCAAAATCCGTCGAAAAATTGGTGAGCAAGGGAGCTATCACCGAGCAGCAGAAGCAAGCAGCATTATCTATCCAGACCAGCATGACACTGGATGGGGCGGCGAGTGCCGATTTGGCCATCGAGGCTGCCACAGAAAACCCCGACCTGAAGCTCAAGCTTTTCCGCGAGCTGGATCGAATCGCAAAACCTGGGGCGATCCTGGCAAGCAATACTTCATCGATTAGCATCACAAAAATTGCTGCAGTCACTAAACGCCCCGAGAATGTGATCGGGATGCATTTCATGAACCCGGTTCCCCTGATGAAGCTGGTGGAAGTGATCCGCGGGCTGGCGACCTCAAATGAGACCTGCACTACCACCATGGAGGTGTGCCGTAAAATGGGCAAGGAACCGGTGGAAGCCAACGATTCTCCCGGCTTCATCTCCAACCGTATCCTGTGCCCGATGATCAATGAAGCCATTTTTGCCCTGCAAGAAGGCATCGGCACACCTGAAGCGATTGATACGGTGATGAAGCTTGGGATGAACCATCCGATGGGTCCTCTGGCGCTGGCGGATCTGGTAGGGCTGGATGTAGTGCTGTTCGTGATGGAGGTGCTGCAGCGCGACCTGGGAGACGACAAATACCGCCCGTGCCCGCTGCTGCGCAAGATGGTGGATGCTGGATATCTGGGCAGGAAATCTGGGAAAGGTTTTTATCAATACTAGCTTGCCCCCGAGTGTGAACGAGATCAACATTCAGGCTATAGAATTTTGGGGAGATTGAAAACCATGGATACCCCGGTATACGACTATGTGATCATCGGTTCCGGTTTTGGGGGCAGCGTCTCAGCCATGCGGCTGGCAGAAAAAGGATATTCCGTGCTGGTGCTGGAGCGCGGGAAGCGCTATGAAGACCATGATTTCCCGAAAACCAACTGGAATATCTGGAAGTACCTATGGCTTCCTCCACTGCGGTGTTTTGGGATCATGCACTTTTCTTTTTTTCGCAACATCCTGGCACTTCACGGGGATGGTGTGGGTGGCGGCAGCCTGGTTTACGCCAACGTGCTGGTACGTCCAGATGATGAGATCTTTAAAAACCCCACCTGGAAGCATTTACAGGATTGGAAGAGCATCCTGGCACCCCATTACGATACTGCGGAGTATATGCTGGGTGTGACGGACAATCCCCGTCAATGGGCAGCGGATGCCATCCTGAAAGAGATCGCCACCGAGATGGGGGTTCAATCCACCTTTCAGCCTACCCGGGTGGGTGTATTCTTCGGCGGAGTGCAAGATGCCGACGGGCAGGAGATTCTCGATCCCTATTTTGGCGGCAAGGGTCCACCCCGGAACACCTGCATCCACTGCGGGGGCTGTATGGTTGGCTGCCGCTATAATTCCAAGAACACCCTGCCGAAGAACTACCTGTATTTCGCCGAACAATTTGGAGCGAAGATATTCCCTGAGGCAACGGTTCACAACGTTATCCCTCTTACAAGGGCTGAGCCAGATGGGGCGCGCTATGAGGTGGCTTATCACCGCACGACAGCCTGGTTAGTCAAACCTGAGCAGAAAGTGAAAGCACGCAACGTTATTTTTTCAGGTGGTACCCTCGGCACGTTGAGTCTGCTTTTCAGGTGTCGTGAAGTTACCCACACCTTACCCCAGATATCCGCTCGACTTGGGAAGCTTGTAAGGTCGAATAGTGAAGCTCTGCTCGGGATGATGAGCCCGGACAAGAAGACGGATTATTCGAAAGGCATTGCCATCACCTCAATATTCAGGGCAGATGAAAAAACGGCAGTTGAGCCGGTGCGCTATTCAGCTGGGTCATCATTAATTCGTATGATCTCCTCACCTTTGATCGATCCGCAAAGAAGTTTTTTGAAGCGGTTGTTTACACTGCTCTGGAAAATGATCAGCCACCCGGTGGTTTTCCTGCGCGCGTACATCCTACCTGGCTGGGCAGAATACACCACCATCCTTCTTGCAATGCAGACTGAGGACAACCACCTGCGTATGCAGTTGGGGAGGAGCTGGATGACATTATTCAGGCGCAGCCTGGTTTCGCAGTCAGCTGAGGAAAACCCTGTACCCACCCGGATTGAGATGGGTCACTATGTAACACGGGAATTTACCCGCCGCATCCATGGAGATGCAGCTGGCTCCATCGTTGAGGTGCTGTTCGATACCCCGATCACGGCACACATCCTGGGAGGGGTAACCTTTGGGCTGGATGACCAGGAGGGAGTGATCGGTTTGGACTGCCAGATCCATAATTATCCAGGGTTGTACGTAGTGGATGGGTCAATCATGCCGGCGAATCCGGGTGTGAACCCCTCCCTGACGATCACAGCTCTGGCGGAATATGCGATGGGCAAGATCCCACCCAAGCTTGGATGACAATTATCATTTCGAAACGATATTTAATTTCTCCTCATTACCAACAGGTGGTCTGATTGGTGAATTAGCTTATTGAACAGGTTGACTAACCAACTCAGGCGACGGAAATAAGCTGGCATATCGGCCATTTTGATCGCCTGGAACCCGAATTTCTCATACATAGGACCCAATTGTGAGCGGCAGGTGAGGTAAAGCCTGCCAGGATATAGCAAAAGCAAGTGCTCGATGATTTTACGGGCGATTCCCTTACCGCGCCAGGCAGGCAGAACGGCAATTGAAGCCAGCTCGAGTGAGCCATCTGAATGTGGTTTTATCTGTCCGCATCCAATAATATTGGCCTCGTAGTCGACAGCCAATACAAAACGCCGCCAATTCAGGCCGGTAGGGTTAATCTGCACCAGGGATATGATCTTGCGGATGGTAGAAGCATCCGTGGGGGTGGCTGGGCGGAGAGAAAATTCGGGAAATGATGAGAAAATTCCCATAAGCCTTTATTTTTACCCATGCACACACGTTCGTCAAGAGGCATATCTTTAATACTTATGGATAAAATTTATGGATGAAACTAGAGTATAATCAATGATTACATTTCAATAATAACCGGAGTAAACATATGGATCAGACGAATGCCCAGGTTGGGCAGGAGGAAGCACCAGAAGGAAAGATATCCGAAAATAACACAGAAGAACGCCCAACAACCTCCACGGGCTCAATGGAAACACTATTGCAAGAAGAAGGTTTGAACCTGGACTTTCCGAAGCAGGGTGAGATTCGCACCGGAGTCATCGCCAGCCTCGGAGAAAACGAAATCCTGGTAAGCGTGGGGACTAAATCTGAGGGGGTAATCTCGGGGAAAGAGAAAGAGCAGATCCCTGTAGAAGTGCTAGCAAGCTTTCAAATTGGCCAGGAAATACCCGTATACGTGCTTAACCCGGAAGATCCAAATGGGAATTTGGTTCTCTCCTATATGCGGGCGCGAGAAGAAACCGATTGGCTTGAAGCAGAGACAATGAAGGCTTCAGGCACGGCATTTGATGCCCAGGTGATCGGCTATAACAAGGGTGGGTTGATCGTCCCTATCGGTATGCTGCGTGGGTTTGTGCCGGCATCACAAGTGAGTGTGATGCGCCGTGCAGAGGGTGATGAATCACCCGATACCCGCTGGAGCAAAATGGTGGGTGAGCCGATTAAAGTAGTGGTTATCGAAGTTGACCGCACCCGGCATCGCTTGATCCTCTCGGAGCGTTCTGCCCTGCAGGAAACACGTGAGACCATCAAGGATCGCTTGTTAGATGAGCTGCAGGAAGGGGTGATCAAGACCGGCCGCGTGACCAGCCTGGCAGATTTTGGCGCGTTCGTCAATATCGATGGTGCGGATGGTCTGGTTCATCTTTCAGAGATCAGCTGGGAGCGTATTGATCACCCGGGTGAAGTGCTGAAAGTTGGACAGGAAGTCAAGGTCAAAGTGATTGCAGTTGACCAGGAGCGAAAGCGTATTGGGCTGTCCATCCGTCAGCTTTTACCTGATCCATGGGTTGTAAAAGTATCTAATCTTAAGGAAGGTCAGCTTGTGGAAGGCACAATCACTCATCTGACCAAATTTGGGGCGTTTGCACGCCTGGATGAAGATCTTGAAGGTCT
>Ga0154666_1009_pt1 | contig 15690 bp, 9 predicted proteins | sample Rifle2008BG13ft_FD_116095 | JGI IMG/M metagenome (GOLD analysis project Ga0154666, IMG submission 116095) | Chloroflexi bacterium RBG_13_50_21 | reverse complement strand
TACGTTAAGCAGCTGGCCGGAAATGGCACTCTTACTTCCCTCCAATCCCGCGATGTCAGCATAAGTCACCTTGGCATAGATGGTCTTTTTCGGTTTAAACAGCTCAGATAAGCGTCCAACGCGCCCGTCTGGCACATCTACCACCCCTGTGTGCACATCAAAGCGACCTCCACTGGTGGTCAATGGCTGATGCCCGCGCGTCAGGGCATTAAAAACTGTCGTTTTTCCAGATTGAGGTAAGCCAATTATCCCTAGTCGCATCGGGTATCTCCCACATTAAACGAAACATTCAAATGGTTGTGTTTTATCATGTGCGATTATACTTCGGTTGAATAGAACCCCCAAACTTTCATTTTAATTTCGGGTATAATGTTTTGCACCAACTTGCCGAAGTGGCGGAATAGGCAGACGCGCACGACTCAAAATCGTGTTCCGAAAGGAATGAGGGTTCGATTCCCTCCTTCGGCACCAATAACAGCCAAAACCGATAGAATTCCTTGGGTATCGAAGGATTCCTGGCCGGTTTGCGTTTTGAGCAGAGGGGAAGATTAGATGAGCCGGTCATCATCTTTAATAAAAATCCCTCGGCCGCTTGATGTATTCCCGCTCATCGACATTCTATGGAGGAGCAGTTTTACTCTGCTGTGAAGAGCAAGATTCCTAGATAGCATGAAATCTCGGCGTATGACTCCGAGATTTCCGATCGATATTCACTCCTGGCAATGCCAGGTGAACATGGACTCTATTCGTGGTCGGGAAACTTTTATACTTTACCTTTTGTAGCCGCTGATGCTGTCGCATCAGCCGAAGGATACGGAAACACCCGATCGAGTAACCATACGGCGCTCGACGCAACTGTCAAAACAGCCTGCGACTGCCATAGCGGGGGTATTGGCCAGCGACGGTCTTCAGATCCCTTCAGTTGGCTTTCATCCGGCTTGTGGCGTGCATAATAATAACTGCTCCTCGGCAAATCCGCCGGTTGGCAGCCTTCCATGCACAGGTGAGCGGTTGGAACGATCCCAGTGACCCGGACCACTGCCCGCTCCGGTGATACTCTCTGCTAAACATCAAGGCGGTGGGATACTCTCCCACCGCCTTTCTTGTTATTATCAGGTCAGTACGATCCCGGTCCGGGATGATATCCTAAGGCCGGTCGATGGTGATCACCGGTGAGGTCCAGGTTTCCCAGTCCGCCGGGTTGGTGGAATCGCCATTGGCTTTAAGGACCGATACCTTCACCACATACTGTCCATCTGGCACGGTGTAGGTCTTGTTGCCAGTGGAGGTAGTTCCGTCCCAGGCATAGGCGAAGAAGGTGTTGCTGGCGCTGTTACGGCCAACATACTCTTCATTGAGGATGCGGTGCCAAGCCTTGCCGGTGTTGGCGTTGAAGACTTCCATGCGCAGGAGGCGAACTTGATGTTCCAGGTGAACGAGGAAGTAGGGCGTCTGGCCGATCGCGCTGGCGAGGTTATATGTCCCACCGGCGGGATAGGTGCCGTAGGAGCCAGACCCAAAGCAATCCAATCCGCGCAGGAGGCTGGACGGAGTGCAGGAATTCAACTTGCCCAACAGTGGACCGGTTGGGAAGGTCGCATTCGTCATAACAGTGATGCCCTGGTAGTCACCCACGAATCCGGCGAACGGCACGCGGTACACCTGCCCACCGCCCTGCGGGGTGAAGATGATGTAGCCACCGTATTGCCCATTTGTCGGTCCGGTTGCCGGGTTTATCGTCGCCTCCACGCTCACCGTGCTGTCAGCCGGCACGGTCACGCTTGCCTGGTCAAAGCTCACCGTTGCATCGGAGAGGAAGAAGGAAGGCGCGATCAGGCCGCCTGTGCTTAGGGCATTTATGTAAGACAGGTCATACGTCACCACCACGCTGGCCTTGTTCTCGATGCTCAGCACCTGCGTGAACGGTCCCGCCTGGCTCTCGCCAGGCGCGATCTTCGCTGGGGTTATCTTGGTCGTCGCAAGGATGGCATCGTCGATATCCAGCATGCCTGCTCCTTGCCGGTGGACGTGGTCCAGTAAGCCAGTTCCCGGGTTGAGTGACCACATCTTCGGATCGGCGCTGTTCTGCAGGATGCCGCGCACCGCCTGTGCGGGGGTGTTCGGCCGGGCTTCCAGCAGCAGTGCTGCTGCGCCAGCTACATGCGGCGAGGCCATCGAGGTGCCGCTGATCGTGGTGTATGCGCCTCGCTCCAGCGGGTAGGTCGAGCGGATCAACCCGCCTGGCGCCCCGATGTCTGGCTTGACCGACAGGTCGGGTGACAGCCCGTACGAGCTGAAGGACGAGATCAGCCCGCCGGTCGGGTTAGGGAATAATCCGGTCTGGTCTGTCCAGGTCATCGTCACTGGACCAGTATCGATGCGGTTATTGATCAGCACGCCCTCCGTGTCGGAGATCGCCACCACCGGGATGGTGATCGGGAGGGTGCCTGCCACCGTCGGGCTGAAACGCCCGGCGCTGTTGTTGTACAACACCACCGCTGCCGCCCCGGCTTGCATTGCGTTGAATGCTTTTATGTAAAAGGTACACGTTCCACGTCTGATCAGAACGGCTTGCCCTGCCATGCTTCCCGGTGGCAGTGCACTGCAGCCGTCGTTCGTAGTGGTTGGTATGCCAGTCTTAGCCATCGGTAGGCTACCGCTCAGCGGGGCAGTTGGGGAGCCGCTCGCGTTGGCATAGCCGATAGAAGTGCCATCCGGGGTGACGGTGAATGATGTCAGGGCGACGTACGTGTTGTCATACGAAGCCACGCCGATCACCTTCTCGCCCAGCCCGGGTGCTCCGGTTGCGTAAAGCCCGTTCGGTCCGTTGTTTCCGATCGACGCCACTACCACCATGCCCTTGTTCACCAGGCGGTTGGCTGCTATGGCTGTCGGGTACTGCGGCCATTGATACGCCGAGCCGATGCTCATGTTCAGCACCTGCATGCCGTCCGCCAGTGCCCTTTCCATCGCCGCGACCATGATGTCGGCCGTGGTCGAGCCCTCGCATCCGAACACGCGGTATGCCCCGAAGCTAACTCCCGGTGCCACGCCTACTACCAATCCGTTCGCCCCAACGATGCCGGCAACGTGCGTGCCGTGCCCGTTGCAGTCATCCGGGATCGCGTCCGGGATCGGTGTTGGGCTGTAGAACGCCGAAGATGGATCGGCGTTGTAGCTCTCACCCACGAAATCGTAGCCAGCTATGATGCGTGGGTTGCTGTAGAAGAACGAGCTGTTGAGCTCTGCAACCCCATTTCCGCCCAGGTCGGGGTGATTCACGTCGATACCGGTATCCATCACCGCCACCTTGATCCCCGCTCCGGTGAAGCCTAGCTCCGATTGGGCTACATCCGCCCCGGTCATCGCCAGGGCCGTCGCCAGGTCGGGGTTTTCCATCAATGTGCTCTCTGGTACTGGGATGATCGCGACCGGGTAGATATTTTTCACACCCGAAATGCTGCTCAGCTTACCCAGCGATGAAGACCCAACTTCGACCGACAGCCCGTTGAACAGCGTGTCGAATGCGAGGCGCTCGGTGTAGTTCAGGTTGGCTTTCTTCGCGTTGACCCTGAATGCGGCTTTTTCCGCCCTCACCGTCGCCAGTGGGGTGCCGTCCGCGGTGGGCGGGCTGTTCAGTTCCACGAACCACAGGTGCGCTGTCTCATCGACTGCTTCACCGGGTTCGGCAGCGGGTGGAGCGTTCTCTGGGTAGATTTCTTCCGCGCCTGATGCCGCTGCAGGTGACAGTGCCATGCTCAGCAGGATGGCGGTCACGAGTGCGATGTATATAATTTTCTTAGACATGCTTTCCTCCAGTTAGTTTGGGTATGGTTTGTATTACCAGGTAACTGCATCACATCTCGGTCTGCAGCCATCACCTCCTCTCCGGGTCCAGCTATGGTCTTGGAAATTACAGCGTGCTTATTACATCAGTAAAGAGCCAATTCCCCAAGATGTTCAAATCAATGCTGCCTCTTTACTGCCAGTATTATCAGTATTTTTGTAGGTTATCTACTCGTGGCTCCTTTCTTCCCCGGGGATGCTCACCCGGTCATCATTCATTGCCCGGTAAATTAAAAACCGACCTCGACGGGACGGATTCGCAATTGGCTTCTCTGGAAGGTAATCCCCTGAGTGATTTTGTTATTGTGTGTATTTGGTGAGCGATTAACTTCCCGAGCAGTCTATCGCATCCTGATTTATATTATAACATAGGGGATCGAAATCGCCTTCTCCATATAAACATATAGGGTATATTTTTGACGAAGTGGCGGAATAGGCAGACGCGCACGACTCAAAATCGTGTTCCGAAAGGAATGAGGGTTCGATTCCCTCCTTCGGCACCAAGCGGCAAAAAAAACCACCCGATAAGTTTTATCGCCAGGTGGTTTTTATATTGTACATTGCCACCTTACCAATTAAACTTCAACGGAAGCCACAGGCTGAGTAATAATATTGAACACAGGCGGTTTTTCCAGGTGCTTTTTCACCGCACATAACTCAGCTGAGCGCACCAATGATGGTAGATACTTTTCCGGAAAATCTGGTGGAGTCTGAATCTCCAGGTCTACACTCTCTACCATTCCAGTTTGAGAGTTTCGATGGGAGCGTTGGATAATCCTCATCCCCTCCGTTGGCAAGTTGCGCTGTCTACAAAAACCAAGCACATAAATCCCTGCACAGGTTGCAATTGAAGCCAGAAATAAGGAAAAAGGTGCCGGCGCCGATCCGGGTTCTCCGCTTTTATTCGGTTGATCGGTCATGACGGTATAGGGTTCAAAATGGGCATCCACACGATCACCACCCGGAAAATCGATCATCATTTCCATGAATATTCTCTCCTAATAATATGGTTTACTTTGGGTATTAAGTTAGATGCAAAATCCTGATAATAGTTTCCTTTCAAAAATTCCTTTACCTAAGCGATATTTACTCAGCAACAACCAGAGGTGGCGCAGTTTCTTTTTGCTCACTCTTTCGCAGCCAAAAGAACCAATACAGAAATACGGAGACGGTATAAAGAATAATCGTTCCCAGAAAAGGTGGGCCAAATCCATAGCGTACCTGAAGCATCCCGCTGATGGTTGGGCTAATTGCCCAACCGAAATTCCAAGACATGCTCACCAGACTCGCAACCATCGCCCGGGATGAAGAATCCACTTGCTCCATAACAAAAGTCTGATAAACAGGACCGCTCATGTTCATCAGGGCAACCCGAATATAATAAGCCACTGCACTGATCCAAAATATCGGAGCGAACCCTAAAAGAATCAGGAATGGTATGGATAATGCTTGTGTTATCACAACAACCTGTATTTTTCCAAAACGGTCAGCCAGTGGTGGGGCTGCGAGAATACCTAATCCCATTGCCAGCGAGCCCCAAGCAAATAAAACCCCGATTACCTGGTCCGATTGGTTGTATTGGACGCGGAAAAATACATTCATAAAGGGCATGATCAACCCTGCGCCGATAGAAGTGAGAAGCATCGGTAGAATGAGCTTGGTTAATTTCTTAGGATTTTTTGCGGCAAATGAAATTGGTGCAAACACCGTTTTCTCTGCATGTGCAACGTGTGGTATCTTGATTAGAAGCAGCGGAACGATACCTACAGCTAATGCAATCGCCACAACCAGGAGCGATCCGGCGTATGCTTGGCTGCTGACCGCCTCGACATTCAGCCTGCCCGCCACCCAGGTCGGAAGGTAACCACCGATCCAACTACCAACGGATGCAGAAACCATTTGCAATCCAGAGGTCATGCTGAATAAATAAGTTCGTTCATGCTCACTGCTATTTTCCATCAAAAACGGGCTCATCGTCACACCAGCCAAACTCTGCGCAATACCTGAGAGGATATTCATGGCATAAAGGACTGCGGTTGTCGGCCAAATAACCATTAAGCCAACACAGATGCTGATGATTGTTGCGGAGATAAGCAAGGATGATTTTCGACCCAGTAAATCCGCCAGGTAGCCCATAGGTAAGGCAAAGATCAACGCTGTAATGCTGCTGGCAGTGACCAGGTTTCCCAATACCTTCTCGTCATACCCCAGGCTTAGAATATAAAAATTAAACAACAGACGGAATATACCCATGGCTATGCCGGTAATGATGGCATAGATTAAATACAAGCGAGCATTGGGGCGAAAAGCCGCCAAGTGATCCCCGTAGTTTTTTATGTTTCGCCCAATGCTCGCAATCATGAGTTATTTGCAGACATTATTAATAAAAACTTGCCTGTTGTCAATGACATAAATTACGCTTGTATACGTTATTAAAGATATAATAAAAATCCATAATTATTTACCTGCGCATATCTGCTTCTCAATAAATTGTGGATAACTCCGGAATTTCTGTGGATAACCCAGACAAAATGTGGAAAACTTGGTAAATTATTTTGTTTTTATCTGGAAATTTCTTCGACTTTTGTGTAAAAGAAAATGAATTTTGCTTTAAAAAATGTTATTTCAATATAGTAGATTGCCATCTATGGTTTGTCAACATATAACTTTTATAAAAGTGTGTATAAAGATTTAATCATTACTACCCATATATATCGCAATTAGATCTTCCACCACCACCTATAGTACTACTTTCGTTCAAAGTATTACTTTTCCACATATCCACATGCCCTACTACTACTACTATTAATACCTATAAAATATATGAATTGTGTATATAGACACGCTTTCCTCTCCACAAAAATTGTATGCTTTTGGAATGGAAACTGGTTACGTAATTATTATTTACACATTGCTATCGGCTTACCAGCGGTTGGTAAATGTAATAATTAGGAGGAGCACTTACCAGGGAGAAATCCTGTGTTGTCACAGTATCGGTGACGACTTCAACCCCACTTATCGTGGCGGGCAGATAACCATGGGCAGTGGAGGTGATCGTATAGGTATCTGCCGCCAGAGTTCGTTTATAGTAACCAGTGCTGTCCGTCCTTGCAGGGTAGGAACGTCCCTGGCTATCCTCAGCTGAGACTATAGCACCTTCGATAGGAGCACCACCAGAAGATGCTGTCACATGTCCATCAAGGAAGCCATATCCGTTGGGGCTAAGGCACTCACTCTTATGAACAAAGGTGGCAATGGAAGCTTTGACGAAATCGGTAAAATAGGACAGGTCGGTATGAGCAGGGGTATCGCCGGGCCCGTGATAATACGGGTTAAAATCGCCTTTGTCTTCGATGGCGAGGATGGAATTATAGCCAAATTGCCAAAACGAGGCATGATCACTACCTGATACTCCTGTACCTAATCCTGGAATCAGATTCAAATTATATGCACCGACAACGTCAGAAAAGAGTTGAGCAAAGGCTAATGATCCAGGAACACTGTTGCTGTAGTAGATGTCGATTGCTGGAGCAGAGTTGGGGGTATTCCAGGCGATCATATCCAGGTTCAAATAGCCCACAATGTTCTCTCCAGCAGTGTATGACCTCTGGGCATAGGCATGACTTCCATTAAGTCCTTGTTCCTCACCCGTCCATAAAGCAAAACGCACGGTGCAATCCCACAGGTATTGTGCGAGGATATCTGCGGCAAGCAGGGTCGCTACAGAACCACTGGCATTATCATCCGCACCGGGTGTGCCTTGAATATCATCAATATGGGCACCGATGATGAAGATTTTGTCCGGGTGGATTAATCCTGTAATCTCGCCAATCACATTTGGATAGGTAGACCCACTCCAGGTGTGATATTCGACATCCAGTCCCAGATTCTCCATGTGTTGACCCGCATAGCTGGTTGTTTTTTGGATGGGTATGCCACTATAAGTATGGCGTGAAAGAATGGTGTACCAGGCACCATCTACCCAGACAGGCAATTCACCTGCCAGCTGACGATCATATGTATGCACCGTATCTAAAATGACCTGGTCAATCATCATCTGAATGATCGGATTGGGTACAACGACCTCTGGAAAAACTTCCTGTGTCAGAGCAGTAGGAAGTGGCTTTGGGGTAATGGTAATCGTCCTCAGTTCAACGCCCGCCTGAGTGAGAGCATCAGCCTGAGATGAATCCATGCGGAGCAGAACGCCATTGGCAGTACTGAGCAATACCCTGCCATATGCGGTAAAACCTGGAGCAGGCCGGCTCGGTCTGATTTCAGCCAGGAAGTAAGTCCCTGCTTGCAAATCAGGGTCAATCACCTGAAAACTCAATCCTGCATCCCTTAACTTGTGCTGATCCCTCAGGTTTGCACCAGTAAGCAAACCTCCATCCAGCATGCTATATAATGGAAGCTGGGTTAATGAAAAACGGGATAAGTCATCAGGATATTTTAGATTTACAAAAACAAGAGCCTTGGGATCTATAGTGGTATGGGGAGTTGCCTGGACATTGCCGGTCAGGAATATCAGTAAAATCAGGAGCAAAATATAACTAAAAATACGTTTTTTCATTGATCATTCACCGTTTTTTAAAAATGATTAAATATTACTGTCCTTACTAAGCCCCTTAAGGTATCCAATGGTTTATAAAAGCCCATGAGACTGGTTCAACCATCTGTCGCACTACTTATGGGTCGATGATGGAGTAAGGAAAAGGGTTCTCTGCTCCACTTATCTCTGAACATCAAGACAGGTTGTGTGATGTTTCGGATCTGGGAATTCTATCCGATGGCTAGATTATACTTTACCAGTCTTTCATCAGAGCGGTTTATAGCAGCCTGACCTTGGGATAGCGAATTACGACAAATACCCCATATAACAACGAGGAGACAGCCCCGATACCGAGCGAAATCGGTGCACTAAGCCAATCAGCCATGACCCCCGCTTGTAAGCCTCCCAACCGAAACATCACCTGGAATGTCATGGTATACACCCCCATTACCCGTCCACGCAGTTCATTGGGAGTGACAAATTGTAACAAGGTATTCGCCTCACCGGTGGTTGCTATTAGTATTCCCGCTAGGGCGGGTCCGATAGCACGCGCTCCATTGAACATGGCGGAATTCAAGCCGATTGCGCTGATAAGGTCATCCTTACCTTCAATCAAATCCACTGTGAAAGCCTGCCTGGCGGGTAAGTCAATCGCTATGGCTGCGCCTAATACAAAAGCCAGTACATATACATGCCCAATTTGAACAGTACCGATCCATGTGAGTACCGCCAGAAGGAATGCCTGTACCAGCATTACGCCTTGGGTGATCAAGAGGATCGTTCGTTTGGGGAAGCGATCGGTGATTGATCCTCCCCATAAAGAAAGAGGAATGATCGGGATCAACCCAATAAAGCTGATGAGTCCCAGGGAGGCGGCAGAACCGGTAAGACGGTAGACAAGCACCTGTTGCGCCATGGTTTGCATCCATGTACCAATCAGTGAAATCCCCTGGCCGACAAACCAAAGCAGGTAATTTCGATGAGAAAAGGCGCGAAAAGTGGCAGGAAGACGAAGACTGTTGAGCATTTACTGCGCCAGCTTTGCCACTGTGACCCCTTCACCGCCTTCTGTATCTCCACCAGACTCGAAGGATTTCACATGTGGGCTCTGACTTAATGCTTCGCGGACTGCCTGCCGTAGTTTTCCAGTGCCCTTGCCGTGTATGATCCGAACCCAAGGCAGCCCGGCAAGGTAGGCAGAGTCCAGGTAACGTTCAAGAGCATCCAAAGCTTCTTCGCTGCGCTGGCCGCGCAGGTCAAGTTCAATCCCCGGAGACTCTGCATACAAGCGCTTGGCGGATGTATGCATGCTTCCGCCCAACGCATCCGTTGTGGTGGTGGGATGAGCGGCAGCCATCAACTCACGTGCCGTGGGTAGCCCATAAGAACCAGTTGCGAGAGTTGTCTCTTCGCCAATTAATTGCAATTCTGCCAATCGTGCCCTGATGCGGAGGACCCCCACTTGCACCTCTGCTTCTTCTTCACCCAGAGAGGTGACCACACCTTGTGTATTTAGCGAGTGTAGGCGAACCTTATCCCCCAATCGGACTGGGCGCCGTACAGAGGAGATGCGTTTTTCAGGAGCTCTGCGCTCCACAGGCACCTCAACACTCTCCTGCAGCTCATCGACTTTTTCCTCCACCTCTTCAATGACTTCAAGTGGTTGTCTGGTACGGGCGAGTTGCCGCCGTACTTCTCTCAGCTCATCCTGTACAGCCTCAACCTGTTCTTCAGCCTGGCGGTGAGCTTTCTCCAGCACTTGCATACGCTCGTCTTCAATTTTCTCCAGCCTTTTTGCTAGCTCAGCACGCATCGCTTCGGCTTCATGACGTGCATCTTCCGCCGCTGTGCGGGCTTTACGGGATAAGTCGCGTTGACGATGGATTTCATCCAGCAGGTCTTCAGCTCGGATATCGGTCGGGCTTAATTCAGAACGAGCAGATGTGATAATTGGCTCAGGCATGCCCAGGCGCTGCGCAATTGCCAGCGCATTAGAGCGGCCTGGCAGGCCTATGGTTAGGTGAAATGTCGGGCGAAGCGTTTCCAGGTCGAATTCAACACTGGCATTGACCACTCCCGGAGTGGCATGTGCAAATGCTTTCAGCTCAGGGTGGTGTGTTGTGACAAGGGTGGTAATGCCTCGCTCTAATAGGTGGGTCAGTAAGGAGCGCGCTAGGGCAGCCCCCTCTTGTGGGTCAGTGCCTGCTCCCAATTCGTCAAGGATTACCAGGGAGCGGCGATCTGCATGTTCCAGAATCCGTATGATGTTGGTGATATGTCCAGAAAAGGTAGACAGGGATTGCTCAATGGATTGCTCATCACCGATATCGGCATATATATTATGGAATAGGCTGATTTCAGAACCGGAATGGGCCGGTATATGCAAGCCAGACTGCGCCATGAGAGCCAGAAGGCCAATGGTTTTAAGGGTAACAGTCTTGCCACCAGTATTTGGACCCGTGACCACCATGGCATACGTCTGGGCGTCCAATTCAACGTCAATCGATACGACTGTTGCAGGGTTCAAAAGTGGGTGGCGCGCCTGGTATAAGCGGATGATGGTCCCTGGGTGATGGTTGGATGGTTTACCGATGGGGTGTAAAGCAGGTTCGCTGGCAGACAAATCATCGGAATATTTGGCTTTGGCAAAACATAAGTCCAGGTCAGCGACCAATTCAACTGTATTGAGAATATCGCCTGACTTCATACCCACCTGCTGGGAAAGCTCAGCCAGGATGCGGCGTTCCTCATCCCGCTCTGCAAGCTGAAGCTCGCGAAATTCATTGTTGTGTTCCACGACGCTTAATGGCTCAACAAATAGAGTTGCTCCAGAGGCAGATTGGTCATGAACGACTGCCCTGATCTTTCCTTTGAATTCCGCCCGTAATGGCAGCACATAACGCCCATCCCTCTGGGTAATTAATGCCTCTTGCAAGTAGGGAGAGGTATGTGGATCAGAAACCATACGCTGCAGCTTGGTCATTAGCCTGTCATGAGCGATGCGTAGGTTCCGGCGAATGACTGCCAGTGCTGCGGAAGCGCTATCTAAAATCTCACCACGCTCTGAAATGGCACGTGTGATCCCATCCACCAGACCCAGAGAGGTTGGGATTTGGGAGGCGGTTGCATACAGGGTCGGAAATTGCCCCTCCAGGCGTTCAAATGTGCGTGCTAAAGTTCGAGCAGCAACCAGGGTGGATTTTATATCAAGCAAATCGGTGGGAGCAAGCACGCCACCATGGGCAGCCAAATCCACCGCCTGACGAATATCACGTGCCCCACCAATGGTGAGGTCGGGGCGAGTGACAAGCATCTGCACTGCCTCACTCGTCTCAGCCAGGCGGCGATGGGCTACATCGATATTATTGGTCGGAAGTAGTTGGCGTGCTTTGTCGGTCGAAGCGGCGAAAGCGCAATAACCGGCCAGGCGTTCCAGAACCTTTGGATACTCAAGGGTGTGTAATGTTTTTGCATCCATAAGAAATAATCAACGCTTAAGGTCAGACAATCAGGGAGTTTACCACAGGAGGAAAGCATGGGGAGGAGAGATTTGACTTATAATCAAGCCAGACCAACCTCAGGAGGAAATAATATGAAATATTCTTATGCAGTATTGGTTGGGGGCAGGCAGGCAGGGTACAGCCTCCGCTTATGATATGGCTCGCTGGGGAGATGCAAAACGGGTTATCCTGGCAGATCGCGATTTGGCAATTGCTGAACGCTCTGCTCAACGCGTGAACCAGCTGATGGGTGCAGTAGTGGCTGAAGCCGTACACGTCGAGGTGACCGACAAGGCAGCCTTGGAGCGCGTGCTGACCGGCGTGGATGCATTTGTCAGCGCGGTACCCTATTACTACAACCTGGATATCACAAACGTGGCAATCGAGGTTAAAGCCAGCATGTGCGATTTAGGTGGTAATACCGATATCGTCAGGCAACAGCATGCTTTAGCTGCACAGGCTCGCCAGGCTGGTATCAGCATTATCCCAGATTGTGGACAAGTACCAGGCATGGGCACATCACTGACCGTTTATACCATGGGGCTCCTGGATGAAGCAACGGATGTATATATGTGGGATGGGGGTATTCCGCAAAATCCTCAGTCCCCGTTCAATTACCTGCTTACGTTCCATGTTGCGGGGTTGACCAATGAATACGCTGAGCCAGCCATCTTTCTACGCAATGGTAAAATCACCCAGGTTGAGCCGATGACGGAGCTGGAAACCGTGGAATTCCCAGGTTCGGTTGGCACCTTGGAGGCATTTGTGGCGGGTGGTGGCACCAGTACCATGCCATGGACATTTGAAGGTAAGCTACGCACTTTACAAAACCTCACCCTGCGTTATCCGGGACATTTCAATCAGCTGCGTGCATTCTGGGATTTGGGCTTATGGAACTTAAAACCGGTGATGGCGGGTGGGAATGAGGTTGTACCACGCGATGTTTTCCATGCATTATATGAACCCAAGGTGATCTTCCCGGATGAGCCAGAGAAAAGCAAAGACATTGTTTTTGTGCGTGTGAAAGCCTTAGGAAAGAAAGGTGGAAAGCCCGCGCAAGCGATGGTCGAGCTGCAGGATCACTTCGACGAAAAGACTGGCTTTACCGCCATGGAACGCACCACAGGTTGGGATGCCGCTATCGTTGCGGAGATGATGGCGCACGGTTTGACACCACGTGGAGCGGGTGGGGTGGAAAGCTTTGTGCCAGCAGTTCCATTTGTGAATGAATTGCGGCGACGCGGTTTTCAAATCACAGAGAAAGTGGAATAGGAGCATTTGTTTCATCACGGTATGCTGTTCACGGCTAGCTAGTTGAATAATTCCCAATTCAATCATGGCTTAAAAGTCATTCAACAGAGCGCGGCGAATATTCAGGTTATATGCCGCGCAGGTGTAGTTACCACCCAACAACCAAAAACAATCACTGTACAGGCAGTAAGATATTACCCCATAATCATGGGTTTACAGGGGATAGCCGGGCTGTTCAGTATCGGTACCTAAGCGCTTCCGCTCCTCTTCAGCCAGGGTCGGCTCGAGTTTCTTGAACAATGGAGCAGGCTGCTCCAGTCGCTCGCCTGGTTGGAGCTTGGAAGGCTCCCAACCTCCTCCGGGTAGTGGAGGGCGGTACCGCAGGGTATTGTGAGAACCCAGGTTATCATGCTGCTCTTCAACGTATTGATCTCCAAAAAGGGGTTGAGTGTAGCCTAAATACGTGTTTAAATGCTCGCTGCTGAAGGGGATGAACGGAGCAAACAATATCTTTAGCGAGTCGATCACGCGCAGGGCAGTATATATTGTCTTGGCAGCAACTGCCTTATCAGATTTGATCTCAAACCACGGAGAAGCCGAATCCAGGTATTTATTTACTTCCGACGCTAAGCGCAGGGCTTCGCTGAGGGCTGAACGCAAGTGCACAGCCTCAAGGTGATTGCCAACGGTGTGAAAACCACTCTCAACAACTTTGATGATTTCCTTATCAGCAAGGCGTAACTCCCCCGGGTCGGGTATAAAGCCATCCCAATGTTTGTACGCAAAGGAGAGTGTTCGGTTGGCAAGGTTACCCCACGTGGCAACCAGATCATTGTTATTGCGGGCAATGAACTCATCCCAATCCCAGTCCGAATCTCGTAATTCTGGCATGTTGATCGTCAAATAAAAGCGTAGCGCGTCGGGATCATAGCGAGTGAGGAAATCCAGACCCCAAACCGCCCAGTTACGGCTGCCTGATATCTTCTGCCCTTCTAGATTCATAAACTGGTTGGCAGGGACATCGTGTGGTAGATTAAGAGGCGTCCCTTCCCCGCCTGTGAAAATCTCAACGAATTCCTTTCCCGCGCCCTCAAGCTGCGCTGGCCACATTGCAGCATGGAAAAAGATGTTATCTTTCCCAATAAAATAATACGCTTTTGCGGAGAGCTCTGTCCACCAATCGCGCCAGGCATCCGGCTGACCCGTGATTTGTGCCCACTCAATCGTGGCAGAAAGGTAACCAATGACCGCCTCGAACCAGACGTATATACATTTTCCTTCCCAGCCTTCAACCGGAACGGGGATACCCCAGTCCAGGTCGCGGGTGATGGGGCGTGGGCGTAATCCCTCACTCTCGATTTGCCCCAGCGATTGCCCCACTACCGTCTCACGCCAGTAATCTTGACGCTGACGCAAGAACTCTTCCACATCGGGTTCCAACTTTGAGAGGTCGAGGTAAAAATGCTTAGTCTCGCGCAGCTCTGGGGTGGAACCATCCACTTTGGAGCGGGGGTTCAGCAATTTCTCCGGCTCAAGCACACTGCCACATCGATCACATTGGTCTGACCGCGCATTTTCAAAGCCGCATATATAACAGACCCCTTCCACATAGCGATCTGGTAGGAACCGCTTGGCAGAGGGTGAATACCACTGAGGTCGAGATTCTGTATAAAGGTAGCCGTTCTTGTTTAAAGCCAGGAACATCGCCTGAGAAACCCGGAAGTGATTCTCGGTATGTGTCGAGGTAAACAGGTCATAACTGATGCCGGCTCTTTGGAACAACTCAAGGAACTTATTGTGAAATCGCTGATAGACATCCTCTACAGGTAGCCCTTCGCTGTCTGCTTTCAGTGTTACAGGTGTTCCATGTGAATCAGTCCCAGATACCACCAGCACCCGATCTCCCTTCAAACGGTGATAACGAGCAACGATATCACCCGGTAGGTGAGATCCAGTGATATTGCCTACGTGGATCTCAGAGTTGGCATACGGCCAGGCGATAGCAATCAGGATATTATTGGACATTTCGACCTCCTTAAACGAACCAATTCACGTCTCAAACAAATCTATGCATAAAAAAAGGCTGCCAATCTTGGGCAGCCCTTTACTTTACTCTTTTATTGACTATTTCTCATGACCAGAGTTGGTCGCCCAGGCGCGTTCAACGGAACCCATCATGCGCATGGAAATTGATGATAATAATGTGGAAAAGGGTAAAATAGCCACGGTAACCAACCTTTCAAATGCTTAAATGAGTCTACACGGACGGCAATGATTTGTCAAGATAACTGGATCCGGTGCGAACACCTGCTTAAAGGTAATCTCGCAGTAACCTGGCTCGGCATGGATGGCGCAGCCTGCGTAAAGCTTTACCCTCAATTTGGCGGATGCGTTCACGGGTTAATCCGAACTTATGGCCCACTTCTTCTAAAGTATAAGGATGTCCATTTTCAAGCCCGAAGCGGAGGCGCAGGATGCGGGCTTCACGCGGAGAAAGTGTGGAGAGCACCTGCTCGACACGCTCATGCAGCAGATGTTCAT
>Ga0154666_1038_pt1 | contig 16160 bp, 15 predicted proteins | sample Rifle2008BG13ft_FD_116095 | JGI IMG/M metagenome (GOLD analysis project Ga0154666, IMG submission 116095) | Chloroflexi bacterium RBG_13_50_21 | reverse complement strand
ACCACTGGGAAGCGCGTTTGTGCAACTTGGAGGGCAGTTGCGGGTATAAGTTTTCCAGATAACGGTTGAGCACGTCGGAGAAAAGCTGATGGTAGCGATACCAGTGTCGCGTATCATCCAGGGAGACCAGGAACAGATTTTTACGTTCAAGCTCCTCCAGAATATTTTGCCCATTAAACTGATTATTGGGGTCCGGCTCAACGATAGCATCACATAACGACCCGCACATGCGGCTTAGTATTGATGTGCGTAATAAAAAAGTGCTTGTCTTCTCAGGCAACCGTTTTAGCACTTCTTCAGTCAAATAGTCGATAATGTAATGATGGCTGCCAGCAAAGGCGGTGACAAAAGCGTGGATGTCTTCACAATCCTGCATCGATAGTGCAGCCAGCTGTATGCCTGCGATCCAACCCTCAGTTCTTACCTGCAAAGATGTTATGTCGGTGACAGTCAGCTCCAACGTCATTACTTTACTGAGGAAAGTTTCAATTTCATCCTGTGTAAATCGGAGCTGATCTGCCCTGATCTCCACTAACTCGTTTCGCACGCGCAGATGGGAAAGTGGTATCAATGGATCAGTGCGCGAGATCAAGATGACATGCATGCTGGATGGTGCATTCTCGATGAGTGAAGAAAAGAAATCCAAAACTGGTTGTTCATGGAGCGCATGGAAGTCGTCCAACACCAGGACGAATGGGGCTGTACACTTGCTTATCTCATTGATTATCGTGCTCAACAGTAATGTGTATGAAGTCGGACCCCGGAGTGTGCTTAACATCTCGGTTTGTATGGTTGGTACCACTTTTTGTAGCGCGGTGAGTAAATATTGCAGGAAATGACTGGGGTCGTTATCACCTTCATCCAATGAAATCCACGTGTTAGGGGTGTTGGTTTCATGAAGCCAGCTACATACCAGGGTGGTTTTGCCATAACCAGCCGGGGCTGAGATCAAGGTGAGTGCTTTATCCAAGCCTTTATTGATCTGTGTAGTCAGGCGAGGACGGCTGACATGGTCAGCGCGAATGGATGGAGTAAACAGCTTGGTGCTAAGGATAGTTTCCCTCTGTTCCTGGCTGGGGGGATTGATTTGAACGCTCTCTCCCATCAGTGAAAGATCGACTGGTGACATCAAAATTCCTCTTTTATACTTGGTTTAGAAAAATCTACCCGATAGCTATATTTAGGTTTTTGGCAAACTATTTTGCATCATAAACCTGAGTTATATTGTACAAGATTCTAATGGGATAAGCAATCAACCTCATCGAGAGGTAATTATTTCCAGGTTGATTTTGTTCAACAGGCATCAAGCACGAAAACTAATGCCAGAATATTGGGTGAAATCGCCTTTAAAACTTATACCCCTGCTCGTTTGATTGCTGGTTACATCGCGAGAGTATGGCATGGTTCAAGCGCTCACCCAACCTTCACCTGCACACGTACTTCCTTTATCCCCTCTGCTGGAAAAGCCACAACATCCCCATTTATCGGTCTACCATCCACCAAGAGTATGACAGCATTCCCCATCCCAACCCGCTCCACCGTGATTTGGTAGGTCGCACCTCGGAAAATCCGCCTCGCTTTGAAACCTGACCAGGCTTCTGGAATGACCGGAGCTATTATTAATCCTTCATAAGTAGGTCGGATTCCCAGAATCCACTGGGTACCTGCCACATAGATCCAGGAGGCGGTACCTGAGAGCCAGGAGTTGCGCCCGTAACCGAATTGAGGGTGCTCCGGACCGCAGATATTGCCACAATATACATAAGGCTCTATCTTGAAGACATCATTATCATTTCGTGCCAGTGGCATGATCTGCTGGTAGTATTGGAAAGCCAGGTCGTTCCAACCTAGCCGAGCAGCAGCGATGATCGCCCAGGTGTTGGTATGGCAGAAGATCCCGCCATTTTCCTTAGCCCCCGGTGGGTAAGTAGTGGTACCGCCAATGCGTGGATCCCCGTGGGTATATGCCGGTGCTAATATTGCAAGACCATAGGGAGAATTTAGCCGTGCATGTGCACTGCGCATCGCCTGCCTGGAGCGGTCAACAGGGGCACATTCGCCCATTACCGCCCAGGTCTGTGTGTTCAGACCGATCTTGTGGTGTTCCTCCGTTCGCACTCCCACCGGTTTCCCCTCGTTATCGAAGGCTCGTGCATACCACTCTCCGTCCCAGGCAACGCGATGGATGATCTCCGCCATTTCCCCGTGCAGCATCTTATATCGTTTGCTTTCATCTGTCTTGCCAAGATGGTCGCATAATTCTGCCAGGTCGAGCATAACCCGGCAGAACATTTGAGCTGCCATCACGCTCTCAGCTTTGCCTGACCCGTGGTCCAGGTTCATGGTGTCATCCCAATCTGAAAAGCCCAGGCGTGGTAGACCTTGTGGACCCCTGTGTTCCAGCGTGAAAGCTACTGCCCGCTGCATGTGCCCCCAAACTGAATCATCACCACCATCCGCGTAGGGGATGCATTCATCAAGATATGAAAAGTCGCCGGTCTCGCGCAGGTAGGCGCACACGGCGATCAACAGCCAGAGGTGGTCATCACAGAACCACTGTGGATAATCAGGATACTCGGCAGCTAATCCAACCCCACCTTCACCAGTTAGCGGGAAGACCTGATGCCAGGTATGGCCATCACGGAACTGTAATTTCCACAACGTGGATAAGTTCTGACGTGCGCGTTCCGGCGCGCTCTGGACCACCGCCAAAGTGTCTTGGGCCGAATCACGCGTCCCCATTCCCCGGCCAAGCCCGGTCTCATAGGCGGAGGCGAAGCGCGACCAGAACAGGGTTGCCCGGCACTGCACCTGGTTCCAGACATTCAACATGGCGTTCATCCTGGCATCCGGCGTCTCAACCTGGAATTTGCATAGGTACGCATCCCACTCAGCTTTTTGTGTGGCAAATATGGCGTGTATATTTTCCTCCTGCGCGTATTGGGCTACCAGTGGGGGAATTTGTTCCTCTGCATCGGTCACCCCCAAGATATAGATGAGTTCCACCTCCCCCCCGGGATTTAACCTGAATTCATGGCACAACACGCCGACGTTATTGCCGCGCGCCGTTTGTGAGTCCTTTGTTATTCCGTCTTCAACAACAGACGGGTTCGACAGGTCATGATAGCTGCCTATAAAGACTTCCCGGTCGGTATCGAAACCAACGAGAGGCAGGTTGCTGGCGAAGAAGCTGGTGGTGGGGCGGAAGGTGGTGTTGACATAAATAATTCCTTGATCGACGCGGCTATGCAGGACGTGCTGTCCCCAATCCAGGTTGTTCAAGTCAGCCTCTGCATTCCACATGCTGAACTCAACATAGCTGAAGGAGCGTAGCAGCCGAGCACGCCGGGAAGTATTATGCAGGTGTAATACCCACAGTTCATAAGCTGGTTCTTCTTCATGGTACGATGAGCTGAATTCGGAAAAGGCTGGCACAAAATAGAGTAGTGCCGATTGAATACCCAGGTAGCGGCTGGTGATGCGCGTATAACCCGGCCCATGGCGACACTCGTACGCATCCAACTTCCGCTCAGGGATGGGCTGCCAGGTGGGGCTCCAATATGCACCGCTCTCCTGGTCGCGCAGGTATACGTAGCGTCCAGGTTGATCAACCGGGACAGCATTATAGCGATAGCGGGTCACGCGTCGATTTTTTGGGTCGCGGTCAAATGAGTACCCGCCGGCGGTGTTTGAGATGATTCCACCATAGGATCCTCTTCCCAGGTAATTCATCCAGGGAGTGGGCGTATCCGGGCGGGTGATGACATACTCGCCGGTAGCTTCATCGAAATACCCGTATGGGTTGGAGATCTTTTCGTTCTCCATGGCTTTACTCCTGGGTAGATTAGGGTATCCATTGTCGATGTGAAGCGCGGAGGGATTAAAACCCTCATCTCAGCCTCTTCTGAAGGTTTGGTGGTGCATCACTCCTTTTAGACGAAACGCTTCAATTTGATTATATCTCTTTATAAATTGAGGCTGAGGCCTCGATGACCACTGAATCCACTGCCAAACACTCTACCTGCATCTTTTGATATAAATGTATTAAGAAGATCGTTTATAAAATCAACGAGGAGAAGCATCCTGCAATCCATTCTAAAGGGAGAGATAGGAATAATAGCCGATTGTTAAAACAGGATCATGTAGGTGTTGTAATATGAGGGAATTACGCTTATGCCCCCTTAATGTTTTGTTTACGGTAGACGTTTTCTAGTTATAATGATAAACAATCTTGGTTGTACGCTAGCATATCCCTTTACTAACATAAGTCATTTTGATAATTCCTCAATAACAAAGGGAATGATTTACAGGTAAGTTCATTCATACAACTTGTATGCATTAAACCATATCAAGCCCAATGCCGAATGGATGAGAACAGCCATGAAGGTCTCATCCATTCACCGAGGCTTATTTTGTTATGACTGGTAAATGATAAAGGGTGCCTTGTATTTTTGATATGATAAATCCACTAAGATTACCGCTTAACCTGTTTGTTGACTTCCGCCAGGATAGCGTTGACCTTTTCTTTCGTAATACCGAGCTGTGCTGCTTGTGGCATGGAGAGGATCATGTTCAGTGACATACCTTTCACCATCGCCACCATTGGGTTATCTGCAATACCTGGCAGTTGTTTCTCCAACACAGCTTTTGCCTGTGGGTCGTTTAAGAGTTCACCAAGTGTGGTATCGAGCGTGAATGCCATAGAATGCCTCCCATTAAAATGGATTGGATAAATTAATCTCTCCGAGTTACTTGATAAGATTCTATCATGGAAATTATTCTCGACCTCGGCACCAAAACTATTTGTCGGCGCCTAGGCATCTCCACCTTCCATACGATCTGCAGTGCCCTGATACAACTCCCATCCCTGACTGAATATGACAATCTGAGCTGCCAGAAGCCACAGGAAAAATAATGTCAATATGATCGACACCCCATTTAGGATGGTTGCCAGGTTAGACTGAATGTTAGTGAGGATTGCCGTCAAATTATCCATGGATGACTGAGATTGGACGACCATCTTTTCGTACTCGCCCAAGCTGGACGAAATAACACCAACGCCATTTGACATGGTAACCAGATTTTCTTGAATGGATCCCATGTTGTCATCGGCAGTACTGAGTTTGACCGACATTTCAACAAATGTGTCTGGCAGAGTTTCGAGGTTTCCTGCCAACTCGCCTAATGAATCCGCAAGGGGTATCTCCGGGTCGTAGGATTCTCCCGTCTGACCCACAAGATTACCCAGTAACGGTGTTGTGCTTAGTAAAAAACGAAAAGCATCCAGCGACTTGATCGTGCTTTCGAGCACTCGTGCAGCTTCCTGGGCGGTATATAGCGATGATGTGGCTGCTTGGAGTGTGGAAGGTACTGTGTCAGACATGATGATGTTGATATCATTGAGCATTGGCGTTGTATCATCCACCGTGGTAGCAGTCGTGCTCAACATGTTTGATAGCGCATCCAGGCTATCAACAGTGGCTCCCAATGCCTGCCCAGTGATTTCCATGACATTTTGACTGGTGGTGACACTCTCATTGAGGGTGTCAATGGTGGTATTTGAATATGCAGTCACTGCAGGTTTTGCTACCCATACCACAACAAGACCAGCTAAACTGATCCCCAAACCCAGGATACCAGCGATCATGACTAACACCCCAAGGATACGACGTATGACTTTCATGGTTCCTCCATTTCTCTTCCGAGTATGATCGGGTTGCAATATAACTATACTACTTAGTATAACATCTCACCAATTTATATCCTTAGAGTTATATAGCAGTCCTGTCTAAAGCGAGAGATTGCGTTTATTCTGGATTATGCCAGGCGTTCTTTGGTTTATTTAGTAAAGCATTCACTCAGAAGCCCTAGCAGCGCAACTGGGGTATACTAAATCTGTTGTAAAACTGGTCTCAATTTAGCATATATGGACACGAAACAAGCGTCATAATGATCGTTAAACTGGCAGGAGGTCTTATAAGTTATGTACCACAACCGTGAAGAAGTTATCGAGCGCACCATCCGGGAATTTGAGCTCCTGGACCATCTGGTCGCAAATCTAACCAAAGATGATTGGGAGCGTAGATTGCTCCGGCCAGAAACGAAAGACCCCTGGACCGTGAAGGATGCATTGGCCCATATCACCCATTGGAAGGCAGATATAGCTCGTTCTGCCAGGGGGCAGCGCCGCCCGCCTGAGGAGCGTGGGCTGAATGAAAATGACGGAAACAATCTCATCTACCTGCGCTGGCGCGACCGCTCTCCACAGGAGGTTCTGACCTGGCACAGGCAAGTGCAGGAAGATGTGTTGGCTGCCCTGAGAGCCTCCCCCGAAGAATGGTTCAGCGCACGGGACCGCAGGCAGGAATGGCCTTACGACCTTGATGGTCACTCAGCATACCACCGGACCAAGGACATCGCACGGGCGTTGAAAACTAACACCCAAGGCGTTCAACCCGATGCCACGAAGCAGGCCTCATGAGAGCGATAGTCTACAATAATTACGGCCCACCTGAAGTTCTCCAACTCAGGGAGATTGAGAAACCCACTCCCAAGGATAATGAGATCCTCGTGGCGGTCCATGCCACCACAGTCGCGGCTGGCGACTGCCACATGCGCATACCTGATCCCTTTGCCGCACGACTCTACAACGGCCTCTTGAAACCCAGAAGAGTGACCATCCTCGGATTTGAGCTGGCTGGGGAGGTTGAAGCGGCAGGTAAAGATGTATATCGTTATAGCGTGGGTGATCAGGTCTTCGCCTTTACCGGTTTTCGCTTCGGCGCTCATGCTGAGTACTGTTGCCTGCCCCAAACAGGTACCGTGAAGCAAGGCTTGGTGGCAATCAAACCCGCCAACATGACCTATGAGGAAGCTGCTGCAGTTCCCTGTGGTGGGCTGACTGCCTTGGCTTTCCTGAGGAAAGCAGGCATCCAAAAGGGAACCAAGGTCCTGATTTATGGCGCTTCCGGAAGTGTAGGTACTTATTCAGTACAGCTTGCCAGGCACTTCGGAGCGCAGGTCACCGGTGTATGCAGCACCCGGAACCTGGAACTGGTCAAATCACTCGGGGCTGATCGTGTAGTTGATTACACCCAGGACGACATCACCAGAAGTGGCGAGGTCTATGACATCCTTTTCGATGCCGTTGGGAAAATCTCAGCTTCACGCATTCGGCGCTTGCTTGCCCCAAATGGTGTCTATCTGTCTGTCATGGGCTCAGCGAAAGTCCTGCCAGATGATCTGACATTCCTAAAAGGTATCATCGAAGCAGGAGAAGTAAAGGCTGTCATTGATCGATGCTATCCATTGGAGCAAATTGCCGAGGCTCATCGATATGTAGACACCGGACACAAGAGGGGTAACGTCGTCATCACTGTCCAAAGTGACAACCACCCCTGATGGAAAGGCGACTCGTCGAGAATCGAGGTCGATATGAATAGAGTTTGTATTGTGGGGGCTTCCGGGAAACTCGGGCAGTACATGGTGCAGCACGCCCTGGATCGGGGTTATGAGGTGGTTGGGGTCTGCCGAGAATGCAGTGTCGGCAAGCTCGAAGCATTCAGGGGGCGCATCTCCGTTATTCCAGGAATGACAAACAATCCCCAGATTATCAAGCAGGCGGTTGCAGGCTGTGATGGTGTTCTCACTGTGCTGGTACCCTGGGGAGCTCATCATTACTCGTCGGGGACAGCCCAGGCCGTTCTCGACCATGCGCAGCCTGGGGCGCGCCTCATCTTTTCTTGCGGTTGGCACATCACACTTGACGGAAAGGATGTCTATCCGCGTTCATTGCAAAGAGAGGAGAAAATTGCCCGCTGGCTTGGTCGGCTGACTCGCGCCGTCGATATTGATGATCAGGTGGAAGCATGCCGGCGGGTGTTTGCCAGCAATACCAGGTGGACGGTTGTACGGGGCAGCGATCTTGAAGAAGGCGAGAGCCAGGGATTGCCAGTGTGGAGCAGGCATGTCGGCGACCCCATCCTCGCCAGCAACATGACCCGCCGAGTGGATTATGCCCTCTTCATGGTGGCAGCCCTCGAGAATGACGAACTCATTCACGAAGCGCCAGCAATCATAGGTTGCCAGACACCCTCAGTGCTGTCAGCCACAGCTCTGGGCTAGTCACAATGTCGGGCAGCACAAAACCTGCTGAGCTAGAAATCAAAGTGATCGATGACATTGCATGAATTTTTTCAAGAAAAGTCTCACCTTTTGGTTCCCTATAAACGTTCCACTCTGGTGGCTACCTCATTTTTCCCTGGCGAGTGCGTGCCGTGATTGGCATCTGGAATTTCATTCTAGAGGTCTAATTCGTTAATCATCCTCTTCCTGCTCATACTCATCCTCTTCTTCCCAATCTTCTTCATAATCAGGTTCCTCATCCGCCTCACCCCAGTCCTCATCGAAATCGGCTTCATCTTCCTCCCCATCAGGTTCAAACTCATCGAACTCATCCTCCCCTTCCTCTTCTTCATCGTCCCTCATGTCTTCATCATCAGGATCTGAGGTATCCCATATCTCTCCCGGTCCAACCTCCGGTGTCGGAAAGCCAGGATATATGTAAGGATCCCACAGCGAATAGCAATTCGTGCATCGAGCTATTGCATCATCCAACATCTCATAGGTCTCATTTCCACAATTTGGGCATTTCATTTTTTCCTCATATTCCCTATCACCACTCCCAAGGATCAAATATCGATGTTATTCCACGAATGGTGGAGGTGTTCATCACAGCTGGCGTCCCATTTTACACAGACCTTGTAAGAGAAGAAGCATCGATGTATCGCTAATGCTTCTCATTGCTGGATGCAGCCAGTTCTGCCATCATCCAAAAAAATCACTTCACCACAATCGAGGTCATCATGGCATCCAAGAAATCAAGGGATGGATACAAGCTCACCACTCCGGCATTGAGCAATTCCTCGATGCGGGTATTGAAGTAGTCATACGATTTTTGAGCTTCTTCATACTGCCCATCCTTCCACTCGAGAAGCCACCCAAAATCATCTCCGTATAATTGGTCCCCAACGATATACGGGTGTAAGATTGGCCTGAATAAGCCAGTTAGATAATAACGCCCATCATCTGACAATCCCTGGAAGTGATATACCAGATGGTCGACCGTCTGGTAATTTCCGCTGGCGGTCAAATAGCGCACACCCTCGCCCCCAATAAACTGGATCGGCTTGACACCTGCTTTGAAAAGCAATGGGATGCCTCCGTTGAGTCCACAGAAGGGGTCCAGATATTCAGGGACAGGTTCTGCGTTTTCCAGGTTGTTGCGTAGTGCTTGCGTGCAATCGTCATAGCTCATATGGTTGAGATAATACCGGCTGAGTGGATCTTCCAAATCATATACCCAAAAGTAGTCGCCAATCGTCCCCGACACATTATATATGCTGTGGGCAGCGTAGGATGCGGTCCCAAAATCGCTATAACGTGGATCATCCGGAAAAGGCGTTTCTTCTGTTTGTGGCGTGGGTAGGGGGGTTGCCAGAGGGTTGTAATCGCCAGAAATATCATCAATCAGAGCAGTATCCGCTGAAATCTTCAACTCGCGCAAATCATAGGTTTTAACACCTTGAGACGTAAGTGGCTTTGGAAGGTGATACCAGGCAGAGATCGGATCCACCAGCCAGTAACCTTCGGCATCGCCTTCCACGGTCCAGCCTTCCAACCCATCCAGGCTGTGTACGGACCACCAGGTATAGCCATCCGCACAGATTGGCCCATCCACTACCAGTACGTTTTCTCCCGGCTGTACTTGACCGATCAATTCACCGCTGATGCCGGGCTGGCTGCGAATTTTATTAGGCAAAGGTGGATCCATGCTCACCATCGCCCAATCATCCAGTTTCAGGCTGATGTCCGGTGCACCAGGACATGCGATTACCTTTTCACTCACTGTTGGAGTGATTGTCTGGGTGGGGATTGACGTGGCTTTGGCAGTTGGTGTTTTTGTGGGAGCAAGTGTGGGTGTACTTGAGGGGGCAGTTGTAGCCGAGGCAGCTGGTATCTTGGTTGGGCTAGGCAAGGAAGTTTGCGTTGGTGTTGCACTCTGGCTACAAGCCACCAGGATTGCGGTAAAGAAAACGACACATCGTGTAAGGCTAATTGCTTTGTTGAACATGCTTCCTCCTTTTCACCTGGGTCATCTTCTTTACCCACCCTGACCGAACTCTATCCACAGGATGTTCGCCGATTTCTGGTCTTTTCTTATAAATCGCCTGATGAATCCCATAATTGACGCCATCCAAAAATGAATTACATCCATCAATGGACAGTTGGATCAAGAACCTGCCCCGACTGTCACTAAATTTGCGATGGCGTTGATGTGATTCTCCCAATAGTGCCGACAGTCTATGAAAATACCTAGCTCTCACGAATCAAATTCAAAATAATATACACATGATCCAGCAATTGCGTCCAGATAAATTCGAGGTTGGTGACCGAGCCGCCTTCCCGGTCCTTCAACACGTCTGAGAGACGACTAATTAAAGCGCTTCGTTTTCAATCCTGTTCAACCAAGATCTCTTTTTCCTCGTCTGACGCAGTCTTTTTTCCAAGGCGATTTGCCATTGTTTCCCAGGTCATATTTTCTTTTTCGTGAGTTTTAGCTTTGCTCCATAAATCTCCCTTCACCCCTTCAAGAAAATTTCGCATTGAGAGCGCAGCCTTTTTCTTGTCTCCAACGCCACCTTTGTAAGTGTAGAAATCTTTGTAAGCTTCTTCAAACCGATCACTTGTATTTTGGTTACCCAATTTACCCAAGAGTTTACGAATTTCGTCCGGTCGTTTTTCTGATGTATACAGTCCAAAGTAAAGCTCAGCTAAGTCATTTGAATATTCTTGAGCTTTGGGAGTCCCTAAATCCCCTACTCTGGTCACAAATTCAAATACACTCGCAGTCCCGGAAGCTGTTGTAGTATCTGTGGCAGCTAAAAGTGAAGGGTTGTAATTGGGGATCATCGGCAAGGCTTGGTGTAGGGTCCGATAATCTCTATCTATATCAACAACCAGACCAGCTGTAGTTATTTCATCGGCTTCCTCTGGGCTATTTTCTAAGGCCGCTAATTCCCATTCTATCTGTTCCAACTTTTTTTGAACTTCCGAGGCTATATCTTGGGCTGATCCAAGATTAGTTAGCCAATTGCGGAGATGGTCTCTTTCTTCCCTTAGTTTTCTTATCTCCTCATCTCTCATTATATGCTCCTCATTATTACTTCTAAATGCCTGTTTACCTTGACAAAGTTGTATCTATCATGGTTCAATCTGGCGAGAATAAGCATTTAGCCTATCCTCTAATTTCTCATAATCTCCCAAATGGCCGTGCATCAGACTCTTCCAGAGTTTACCGTGATTGTGGACGCGAAAGTGTAAGAGTTCATGCACAATCACATAATCGATCAATTCCTGGTCTAGAGTTAGCAATTCATTATTAAAGTTTAAATTACCACTTGTAGAACAGGACGCCCACTTATTCTTCATCGGTCATAATGCAAGGGTTTGGACATGAATATCAAGTTTTTCTACCCATTCATGCACTCTTCGCTTGGAAACTTCTTTACTGTTTACCATTTCTAATTAAACTTCGCTTTCAAAAGTAATGAAAGCATATTCTCAACCACCGATGTCACTTTATCTAAATCATCTTCCTGCGCGTATGAGGCAAAGGTCATGCCAGTTCGTACTTCACACATATCTTTTTAAAACAACTGCCAGTTTGGGTGCTTGATCAATGATTCTTTTATTTTTTGACTAACGACATCCGGGTTGGCTATCCCAGAATCAGTTAAAGTGGAATAAATATAATATGTCAGGCTGTCTAAACCTTTGGCAGCCTGCTCTTTCTTACGCTTTTCATTAGCTTCCATTTCCCTAAATAATTCTCCTAAGGCTTCAGCTGTGGCTTTCTGCCTTTCTTCGAAACTTTCCTGGATGTTCCGTTACAGACATGACCCACCAATAACTATTGATATTATATAGAAAATCCCCCTCGAAAACAACCCTCACCCTGTAATTTGCTAATCTACCTGGCTGCCACACCCAGGTAATATGGCCACACCAACAATCCCAAAATTGCCTGCCACCATACCAGGTGGGCGAAGGCAATGGTGAACAGCCAGCCAATGAACCAGAACATCCCTATTCCAGCATCCACTCTGATATTTGATCCAGACTTTGATTCCATGTTAATCTCCTCTCTCAATATCCATACACTACTAGCCTGGTTGGGTTGCTTCCCAGGACGCACAGGCTTGGCTGCTTTCCACATGGACAGAATCCTGGCGTGCTGTACCAGAAGCCACCCATGGCTGTATATGCGACAGCAGATAGTAATCGCTCCTCGCCGCCATAAGACGGTAGGCCGATTAAGTCATTTTCATCTCCCCCAATGGTTGGCAGGTTTACTTCTTACGGGTGATTAGGTTGATTACCGCCAGAACGATGACCGCGCCGACGAAGGCCACCAGCAGGCTGGGCAGGTTAAAACCGGTAACACCCGTACCGCCAAACAAGCTAAACACCCATCCCCCCACCGCTGCTCCTACGACACCCGCGATGATGTTGGTGATGCATCCCATCCGGTCATTGCGCTTAGTGACGATGCTGGCCAACCAGCCGGCAATACCGCCTAAAACGATCCAGCTAAGTATACCCATGGTTTATCTCTCCTTCTCTGTAGTTTCCTGATATAACACACTTCCAGGCATTTCGTTTCAATCATAGATAGCTGAGTTCCAGCTGGAGGTATTTCTCCAGCTGGATGATACTACATTGGGTAAAATTGGAATTTAAATCAATAATTGATCTTGCGCGGCAGGCTCTTGGCTTGTTCAACCCAATCTTGCACCTGGTTCAGCACGGGCAGCTTGCGCACTAAGTTCTTTTCTTCGTTCACGGCCTCCAACTTGGTGAACAGATTGGCTGGATTGCGGTTGGCTAACTCGACCACTGTGTCCACACCCGCCATCTCCAGCAGGTCAGCGTACTCTGACCCCACCCCTTTAATACGGAACAAGTCGACATGGTTGACCCACTTCAGGACCAGGGCATGGCTGATCTCTGCGGCTGTGGCCATCTCTTCCCTGCCTTTTGGGAAAGCTCCTTTTTCCAGCAGGTCATGCAGGTTCATGATTCCGATCGCATTCAGTTTGGCAGCATACACCGGACCAATGCCTTCGATATATTCCAGGTTGGATTTGAATTTGTCGATTTCATCCGGAACAGCTGCGGGTAAGGGTTCCTCGACAGGCAGTTGTGGCACCACTTCTTCGGTCACTGGTACGGCAGCTGTTTTTGTCTCAAGGGCAGTGGATTCAACCGGTATGGGTTCCTGCTTGGCTTCTTCAGCTGCAGCAATACCAACTGCACCGGCCGCTACCGCAGCAGGAACTGCTTCACTGGCAGCTGGTATGGGAACTTCTGTGGCTTTGACAGGTGCTGATGGTTCACTAACCGCAACACTGCGCGTGGTCCTGGCTTGCACGATGATCCCGAAGATCACTAGCAAGAGGAATACGATCAACAACAGTGGCGAGGTCTGGAGCATAACTTTCACTGGATTTTCCAATAATAAGGACACTGGTTTGAATAATGCTGTGAAGACGCCAACGATCAAGCCAGCACCAAGGACGGCTGTGGCAATGATGGTCACCCACTTCTGCAGGTTGAATATGAGGGTCACCGCTGTGAATGCAATCGCCACCACGATACCGATGAGCCACACCAGAAAGCCCCACTGCATACCGAGCCATAGCAGCAGGCCTATCGCCGCAAAGTAACCTAGCGAGGATGCGATGATTGCCACGGCGAACAGATATAACGGGAGGGCGAGAACCGCAAATATTACGCCGACGATCAAACCGCCCCCCCAGCTCGTGATTGTTGTCAGGAAACCCTCATTGAAAAGAATCTGGATGGACTGTGCACCCAACCAAAGACCAAAGAAAAAGCCCCAGATCGGCAGCAGGATCCGGGAGAGTTTGTATCCGGCAAAAGTTAGCGCCAACCCGAACAAGGACGCAATAATGGCGACGCAAGCCAGGGTGAAGAAGATATCCGTTGACATGTTTTCCTCCTCTAATTTTTTGGATTTTAGACTTACCGTAATTTATAAGGCTAAATTATTTAACTTTCTAATAATTTCTCCAATAGAGCATGTTTGGTTACCGGTGAAAATCAGAATCTAGGACTGAAGAAAACTTCGATTGATTCTTTGGTGTTGGAGCGGAACGCGTGAGGGAAGACATTGGACGATTTAGTTCAGTGGATTGCTTTGAGCCTGTGTGGTGCCTGGCGGCTTGAGACCGAGATTAGTCCTCTGCATACCAGGTAATATGGAGCGATTTGATGGCAAGCCACGCAGCAATAAAGCCAAAAAAACCCGCGGGTAGTGTCCACCCGGGGACCGTTGCCCAAACCCAACCAACCATCGAGGCCAGCGGGTTATACGTCATCAGCATCAGGAAGTAACCCACGTAGAACGCCAGGATCTGGAAAACCAGGAAAGCTGCACCCCAGCTGAACGCTCCCACCGAACTCACACGTATAATTCTTACAAAAGACGTCTGTGACCCTCTTGGAAGCATGAGGGCACCGCCGATTGCAGCGCCTAAGGCTACACCCACGGGCGAACCCAGGAAGCCTAAGTTCCACGTTTCCATCCAGAACAGCCCAAGCACCATCGCTACGAGAGCTCCGACACCCCAACCAGTCACACTCAAGGCAATCATATGGACATCCACCCCGAACATGTGGCGCATATATCGGATGGTGCCAACCACTCCGATAATCCAGCCGGTAACCCCCAACACATAATAAGCTATCAATCCACGATTCGGGCTGGAATACACATCCGAGATTACCATACCCATGCTAACCAGTGACCAGCCAATAGCCCACGCCCAGGCAACAGATTGGATCTTTGGCTGTCGATTGAACATGTCACGCCTTTTCGAACGATTCTCGACCTGATGATTGTATCTTACGGGCTCCTGATTGGAGCAGGACGAACCCGGTTGGAACGAGAGTGATGGTTGGATGTGCCAGTTTCACGCTCATGGCACAACGGATGATACTCATTTTTTCTTCAAACCATGCAGCATCGGTTTGATGTCGATCTGCCCGTCTCCAATCAAAAGGTCGATTGGAGGGCGGATTTCTAGGCAGATTGAATTTCTACCTTCAATGCTAATCGCTGGCTATTCTATCAGCCATATATTAAGCGGATTCACCGACTCCTATTTGCAAACCTGATTTTATCTTATTCACCCATGGCATGCCAGGAAGCTACATGCCAGGATTGCGCCTAACGCCATGCTCTGCCTGGAAAACACAAAAACAAATGAAACCTTTCAAGTTCAAACTCTTCGCTTGGTTTGATAAATTATGAAGATAAAATGATTTCGATGTGGAATTTCGGTTCCAATTTGGATATTAATGGTATGATTAATAGTCAACTAGATCCGCAGGAGGTCATAAAACATTTGGGTTTGAGTGGATATTTGAGCATCCTTCCGCGCTTCAACTTATGGTGTCGGGGGAGATGAACACAAGCCCGCTCATCCAAACGTTTCTTACCGCAAAACGGTTGTACAACATGGAGCCCACCTGTAACGAATATTTACGCTTAATTGAATTTAAAAAGTGCTATTTGTATCTTTGATGAAACATCATTGTTAGCAGAACCAAGACGCAATGAATCAGCTCACTCGTTAACCTGGCTGTGAATCTTACAATTCACCAGGTGGAGATTTGAATGTTATCGGAGATTCTTTGCTTGAATTACCCGAGCTAAAGCCAAAAAGGTAAAAGAAATAGGATGCAGATATAAGCTCACTTTATTTCAGAGGTTCAATAAATGAATAGAATGAATCCCTTGCGGCAATAGAAAAAATAGCCGGTACTCTTGAAGGATCAACAGGTGAGATTTTAAAATATATTTAGGCAATTACAAGCACAATACACTTATTCAACAGAGGTAAAATAAAAATATGAACAACATGAATAGTAGTAAAAAGGAGTTGTCTCCAGATCAACGTGAAGAACTACTCGGAACATTGAAAGCCCGCTTTGAGAAAAACATAAACCGCCATAAAGGTCTTGAATGGGCAAACGTACAAACCAAGCTGGAAGCTAATACTGAAAAACTGTGG